>Ga0163154_10000003_pt1 | contig 295228 bp, 233 predicted proteins | sample OliLakLV19MP9P1_FD_148649 | JGI IMG/M metagenome (GOLD analysis project Ga0163154, IMG submission 148649) | Freshwater microbial mat bacterial communities from Lake Vanda, McMurdo Dry Valleys, Antarctica - Oligotrophic Lake LV.19.MP9.P1 | ecosystem: Environmental > Aquatic > Freshwater > Lake... | reverse complement strand
GTCGAAATTGTCGGTCAGCAGCGGCGTGACGATCAGCGTCGGATCGAGCGCGAGTCCGGCACCGGGACAGGTCGGCGTCGGCGTCGGCGCGTCGAAGGTCGGCGCGGGCAGGGTGACGAGTGATTCCGGTGTGGGCATCTCTGGCATGAACGGCGGTGAGGGCGTCAGCGGCGGTTCAAGCGGCTGATACGTTATATCCTGATGATAAATGGGGGGGGTGTCAGCGGCGGGGCGTCTTGCGCGACGGTCAACCCCACGATCACGATGCAGACAAAACCGAACAGTACAACGGACACAATGCGGCGCATCTATTTCCCCTTTCAGACGCGCGGATCAAATAAACCGTTGATCACGTCTGTATCGTACCCGCTATCTGGGAGCTATGCAAGCACATTAAGGGGGTGTGAACACACAGCGGGCTTTCGACGCAGGACATGGGCGAGTTCCCAATCTCGCCCATGCTGCGCTGCTGCTGTTATTCCACCCCTGGCGGACTTAACACCAGGCGCTCTTTGGTGCGGATCTCGACTTCGGCGCGGGTGAACACCAACGCGGCGTATGAACCCAGTCGATAAGGCTCGATCATGTCGTCGTAGTGCGGGCTGTACGGGTGTCCGCTCTGTCCGGTTGGGAGAATCGACAGGCTGGCGTCGAAATTCGCCATATCGATGATCAAGCGCTCCGATGGGTGCTGCGTGATCGTGAAGCTGCCACTTGGCGCGGTCCAGTCCTGTGAGTTGATGGCGGTGGTAGCCCCGTCGTAGCCGTCGGCGCGACGGTTGACCATCGACTCGATCAGATCGATCCCACTCACGCCCAACGGATTGCTCACGAACTGGGTATCGTGCAGCGCCGCCCACGACCAATCCGCCGGGTTTGCGCCCTGCGCCGCGGCAAGTTCATTGACGCCCTGAGTCAGCGCACGGCGCAGGATGTCGTCGCGTGCCTCGACCGTATCGGTCGTCGCGGCGTCATCCCACCAGACATTGTTCGGGTCTTCCATCAGCAGCCAGGCGGCGAAAAGCTGGCGCACATCCGCCTGATAATCGTCTGGCAGTTGATCGTCGAACAGCGACGCCAGCAGCGCACGCGCGACGTGGGCGTACAGCGCGGCTTGCCCGCTGTCGCCGTTCCAGCGCGCATCCCAACCCACCAGATAATCGCGCGCCTCGCGTACACTGCCCTCGTCGAGTGAGAGTGAGGCGAAATACGGCAGCAGCCGGGCAGCATTCAGGTCGTAATTGTCGCGCTGGATGTCTTTGAAACTCTCGACAGTGTGCGGGGCGCGCTCGTTCAGGCGCGTCTCGATCGAATGGGCGCGTTCGCCGTTCGCCCAGCCAAAACTGAAGCGTGTGTTGCCCGCGATGTCCAGCGACTCGTAGTAGCTCAGTGGCACGACGGCTTGATTGGCGGAAAAGACGAACTCTCGATCCGGATTGAGCACGCGCGGCAGATCGTCGAAGGGCACGTACCCCTGCCACAAATCAGCATCGCTCGACGCCGGCTGCGGGGTGAGACCGTCGCGCCCTGCCGGACGGATCGGCATCAGCCCCGGCATCTGGTAGCCGATATTGCCGCGCACATCCGCGAACACCAGATTTTGCGCCGGGATGGTGAATTCGCGCGCCGCTGCGCGGAAATCTTCCCAGTCGCGGGCACGGGCGAAGCCTTGCAGCGCATTTGCCAGCGTACTCGGTTCGTAGCCTGTCCAGCGCAGCACCAGCGGATCGACCGTGTTGTATCCGCTGAGTGCGCCGTCCGCGTCGATGGCGTTATCGTTCAGCACGGGACCTAAATGCGTCTGGCGCACTCGCATGGTCACCGCTGGCGTCCCGTCGGCAAAGGTGATCGTCTCTTCGATCACCTCGGCGTCACGCCAGGCGCCGTCCCAGCGATATTGCAGTGGATTCTCGGGATTCCATTCCAGCGCATAGAGGTCTTGTGCGTCGGCGCCGACATTGGTCATGCCCCAGGCGATGTCCGCGTTGTGCCCGACGATGATCCCGGCGATCGGTGGGAAGGTCAGCCCCACCATGTCATAGGGGCATTCGTCGCGGACAGGCAGGCAGTGCAGCCCGACGGTGTACCATACGCTCGGTATCGACGGGTCGAGGTGCATGTCGTTGGCGAGCAGTGCCAAGCCGCTGGCGCTCATCGTGCCCGTGACCGCCCAATTGTTGCTGCCCACGCCGTCGGCGGTGGTGGCGCGCACCAGCCCACCCAGTCGATCAGCGGGCGCGACCCCACCCGCCATGCGCGGATTGTAAACACGGTCGAATACAGGCGCCGACGCCAGCGGATTGACCGTCGACTCGTCCAGGATCGGCAGGTCTTCAGGGCGCAGGATAGTCGGCGCGGTCTCCAGATCGTAAGGATAGGGTGGGAGGTAATCGCGCACCATCGCTTCGCCCAGTGCCGTGAAGAGCGCCTGATTTTCTAATTCCTGATCGTAGCTCGACGCCAGCAGCCAGCCCATCACCTTGCCCCACACCAGGCTATCAGCCAGTGTCCAGGGTTCGACAGTGATATTGGCTCCGGTCACGCCCAGAATGCGATATTCCAGCGCCAGATCGTCCGGGGTACGGTCACGCAGATAGGCATTGACCCCCGATGCGAACGCTTCCATTTGGGTGCGGGTGTCGTCGTTCAGGGCGTCCAGATCGCGTTCGGCGGCGCGGCGCCACCCGGCGGTGCGGATGAAGACATCGTTGCCAAAGATACGATCGTTCTGTCCGACCAATTCGCCCAACGTCCCGCTGCCAACATGCCGGGCAAATTCCATCTGCCACCAGCGATCCTGGGCATGGGTGTAGCCCTGGGCGAAATAGAGGTCGTGCGGCGTAAAAGCGTAAATGTGCGGCACACCCCATTCATCGCGCAAAATCTCGACCTGTGCCTCCAGACCGATCACCTCCAAGGCGCCGACCGTCACCGGCAGCGGACCGCGCGTGGTGTCCCAATACAGGGTAAACGCGCCGACGGCAGTGATCACGACGATCACCAGCAGCGCCAGCAGCAGAATGCGTAACAGTCTCATCGTTTGATGGGCGCGGAGGCATCTGCCAGCGCGCCGACTCCTTTCGTAGGATGCAGATTATAACTGCACATGCCGGCATATTTTCACGTCCCTTTGTACCCCACCCGGCGCCGACGTACAAGCCCTCGCTTGGTTATCTTAGCCATATTGCTAAATAACTATGTTTATGTTGGATTCCTGACGCCATTTGTGGTAAAATTAACACTGCAATCGAGCAAAAATAACGCCCTCCAATCACGAATTGCGAGCGATTATGACCGAAAATATCGGGTCTGTGCGCCCCATCAATATCAACGAGGAAATGCGCGGCAGCTTCCTCGATTATGCGATGAGCGTCATCGTCGCGCGTGCGCTGCCGGATGCGCGCGATGGTCTTAAGCCCGTGCATCGACGCATCCTTTACGCTATGTACGATATGGGGATGCGTGCCAATACCAGTTACAAGAAGAGCGCGCGTATCGTCGGTGAGGTACTGGGCAAGTATCATCCGCATGGTGACGCCTCGGTGTACGACGCGATGGCACGCATGGCACAGGATTTCTCGCTGCGCTATCGGCTGGTCGATGGACAGGGCAACTTTGGCAGCGTGGACGGCGACAGCCCGGCGGCGATGCGCTACACTGAGGCGCGGCTGGCGCGCATGGCTGAAGAAATGCTCGGTGACATCGACATGGATACCGTCGATTTTGGCGAGAATTTCGACGGCACGCTGCAAGAGCCATTGGTCTTGCCCGCGCGCCTGCCCAACATGCTGCTCAATGGCACCAGCGGCATCGCCGTCGGTATGGCGACCAACATCCCGCCGCACAATCTGAATGAGCTGGCGAGCGCGGTCTCCTATCTGATTGAAAACTGGGAGCGGCTCGAAGATATCAGCGTCGATGACCTGATGCAGTTCGTAACCGGACCTGACTTTCCAACGGGCGGCACGGTGATCGCTGGCGACGAACTCAAAGAAGCCTACGCGACCGGGCGCGGACGGGTGATGATGCGCGCCAAAATGCACGAGGAATTGGCTGCGAACGGGCGGATGCGCCTGATCGTCACCGAAATCCCCTATCAGATCAGCAAGACCTCGATCGTCGAGCGCATCGTCGCGCTGGTGCGCGAAGACCGCATCAAGCATATCGCCGACCTGCGCGACGAGTCCGACCGTGACGGGATGCGGCTGGTGATCGAGCTGAAGCCGGGTGCGCAGCCGAACAAGGTGCGTAACCAACTGTACAAATATTCGCAGTTGCAAAGTACCTTTGGCATCCAGATGCTGGCGCTGATCAACGGCGAACCGCGCACGATGAGCCTCAAGCGGATGCTGACAATCTTCGTCGAGCATCGTTTTGAGGTGATCACCCGCCGGTCGCGTTACGAGCTGGGCAAGCGGCTGGCACGTGCGCACATTCTGGAGGGGCTGCTGCGCGCGCTCGACAGCATCGACGCGATCATCCAGACCATTCGTGCCGCCGACGACACCGAGAGCGCGCGCCTGGCGCTGGTCGAGCGTTTTGGACTGAGCGAGACCCAGGCGAACGCGATCCTCGACATGCAGCTTCGTCGTCTGGCAGCGCTGGAACGGCAAAAGCTGACCGATGAGTTCAACGAGGTGATGGCGCGCGTCGCCTACCTGGAAGATCTGCTGGCATCACCAACCCAGATTCTGGCGTTGATCCGCGAGGATATGATCCAGGCTTCTGCTGATTATGGCGACGCCCGTCGCACCGATGTCGCCTATGGCGTGCGCACCGACTTTGACGAACTCGACCTGATCCGGGATGAAGAGATCGTCGTGCTGCTGACTGGAAACGGGTACATCAAGCGCGTGCCCGCCAGCGCGTACCGGGCGCAGCGGCGTGGCGGGCGCGGCGTGATGGGCATGACGACCAGGGAAGAAGATGGCGTGGTCAATCTGCTGTCCGCGAGCAGTCACGACACGCTGTTGTTCTTCACCGATCGCGGCAAGGTCTACAGCCAACCGAGCTACGTCGTGCCTGAAGCCTCACGCGCCGCCAAGGGCACGATGGTTCACGCCTTCCTGGGACTGGAGAGCGAGGAAAAGATCACCGCGATCGTCCCGGTGCCCAAAGATGACTTTGAGGAAGATGGCTATTTCGTGCTGGCGACGCGCCAGGGACGAATCAAGCGGGTGCATGTGCGTGAATTCGCCACCGTCAACAGCGCGGGTAAGATCGCTATGGGCTTGGATCCGGGCGATACGCTCAACTGGGCGGCGCGCTCGAATGGCGATCAGCACATCGTCATCGTCTCGGAAGACGGACAGAGCATCCGCTTTAGCGAGACCAAAGTCCGCGCACAAGGGCGCACTGCCTCCGGCGTGATGTCGATGCGCCTGAAGGAAGGCGATACCATCGTGGGGATGGATGTCATCCGCGACGGCGATACCCATGTGCTGGTCGTGACGGGCAACGGCTATGGCAAGCGCACCGACCTCGACGAATACCGCATCCAGGGGCGCTACGGTTCGGGTATTCGCACCATCTCGAAGAATACCAAGACTGGTCCGATCGTGGCGATGGGCTGCATCAATCCCAAAGACGATATCCTGGCGATCACCGCCAACAACAGCATCATCCGCGTCAGTCTGGAAGATGTGCGCGATGTCGGACGCAACGCGATGGGTGTCAAGCTGGTGCGCATGACCAAAGACGATCAGGTCGTCCGCATCACTATTCTGGAGGGCGGCGCGGTCGAGCCAGACGAGCCGATCGACGGCGCGGAAATACTGGACGCTGCCGATATGGGCGAGGGTTTGGACGATGGCGGTGAGTCGGGTGAAGTGGTGGCGGAATACGAGGGTGATCTGCCGTTGGATGCACTCGACAGCGACGACGAGATCGGCTGAACCACAATAAAAAACGGGCGCACAATCGTGCGCCCGTTCGATGAGCAGGAGACAGACGGCAGGGCGTGGTTACGCCTCGTCTTCGTCGATCTTGCCCTTGCTGATGACTTCGACTTCCGCGACGACTGGCGCAGCGTCCAGACCGTCTTCGCTGACGATCTTCGCACCGACGATACGGACGATGACCGCGCTCGGCTCGACCAGTGCCGTCACACCCGATGGCAGCTTCAGGTCGGCGACAGTGATATGATCGCCGTATAGCTTCAGATTGCTGATGTCGATCGTCACCTGATCGATCAGGTCACCGGGCAGCGCCTCGACGTGCAGCACCATCAGATCATGCTGCAATACACCCTGACGATTGTTGACTGCGGGGCTTTCCCCGACCAGATGCACGGGAATATCGGTGGCGATCTTGACGCTCTTGTCGATCGCCAGGAAATCGACGTGTAGAATACTGCCTCGGATCACATCGCGCTGTACAGAACGCGCCAGGACGGTCTGCACGCTGCCGTCGATATTCACGTCAATCAGATTGGTGCCACCCGCCTTGCGCAGGGTGAGTTCCAGCGCGCGATAGGGTACTTGCAGATGGATCGGCTGAATCTTCGCGCCGTAAATCACCGCCGGGACGAGTCCCTGCACGCGAAGCTGCCCGACCTTCTTGCCCGTCACGGTACGCGACTGGGCGTCGAGCGTGTATGTATCTGCCACGATTACTTACTCCTTCGATCAGGCACGCGCCTGATGATGCACGGCTGGATTGGTTGAGAACGTCGAGAGGGTAGAGCGATCTTGCGAACGAAAGTACGGGAAATTTTAGGGGAAATGAGCGTGCTAGTCAATCCTGGGTTATCGAGCGCATCATGATTACACCGCTGCCAAACGAGGTGGATGTCCTGATCGTTGGCGCGGGCGCGGCGGGATTGTTCGCCGGAATCTGGGCAGGGCGGACAGGACATGGGCGCCGCATATTGCTGCTGGATGGCGCGCGCACGCTGGGCGCGAAAATCCTGGTCGCCGGGGGCGGACGCTGCAATGTCACCCATGATCAGGTCACGGCGGATGCCTACGCCGGTGGATCGCGTAACGCCATCAGAAAGGTGCTGCGCCGCTTTGATGTGCCGGAAACAGTCGCATTTTTCGAGGACATCGGCGTCGATCTCAAGCGTGAGGATAGCGGAAAGCTGTTCCCGGTGACCGACAGCGCGCGCACGGTGCTGGACGCGCTGCTTGACGCCGTGCGTGACGCGGGCGCGGCGATCGGTTATCCGTACCGGGTCGAGTCACTGACGCCGGGCGCGGGCGGCGGCTTCGATGTCGGCGGCGCGTGGGGACAGGTAGCGGCGGGTAAAGTGGTGTTGGCGACCGGGGGAATGAGCCTGCCCAAGTCGGGGTCGGACGGCGGCGGCTACGCGCTGGCGCGGGCGCTGGGTCACAGTATCACCCCCCGTGTGTTTCCGGCGCTGGTGCCGCTGGTGCTGCCTGGCGAACACCTCTTACGCACATTGAGCGGGATCGCGGCGGATGTGACAGTCGAGGTGTGGCGCGGCGCCGAACGGATCGCCGCCATCGACGGTGCGCTGCTGTGTACGCATTTTGGCTTGTCGGGACCGGCGGCGCTGGACATCAGCCGTTACTACACCGATGCGCGGCTGGATGACCCGCAGACGCGCCTGATCGTGCGCTGGCTGCCCGATCTGAACGCCGATATGCTGACGGCACGCCTGCTGAAAGCAGGGAGATCATCGGTCGGGCGTGTGCTGAGTGACGGACTGCCGGGTCGGTTGGCGGCAGCACTGTGTGCAATCGCCGGGGTCGATGCGGCGATGGCGGCGGATCAACTGACGCGCGAGGCACGGCGGGCACTGGTGGAGGCGGTCACTGCGATGGAGGTAACCGTCGCTGGCGATCGCGGGTTTACCTACGCCGAGGTGACCGCCGGAGGCGTACCCTTGAGCGAAATCAGGCTGGAGACGATGGAGTCGCGGGTCGCGCCAGGGCTGCACCTGTGCGGGGAGATCTGCGATGTGGACGGGCGCATCGGCGGCTACAACTTTCAGTGGGCATGGTCGAGCGGGTATGTGGCGGGGGTGGGGGTGTGAAAAACTGCAATGGGTAAAAAACATTTTGACTGCGGTTAGAATCCCATAATTGAGATCATCTGCCGCAGAACTGCTCTTTCAGGATCATTGATCCTGAGGAGCAGCTCAGCTATCCGTCGTACGTACTTTTGCAAACGCGCGAACTTTTATCGCTTGCATCAAGCGTTCTAAGCGAGTGTAATCGTCGAGCGCAGCACGTTCGTCATGGGTCAATCCGCGCGTTCGATTTACTTCTAAAAGTGTGCTGATGAGGCGCTCCGAGTCTTCGGAGAGTTGAAACACCATTATCGCTTCCGGGGAAGGAGACGAGGCGAAAAAATCCGCAATTTCATCATACAGCCTGGATAAATCTGTGTCGAGCTGATTGTAGACTGCCACCGAAGCCCAACCTAAGTTTTTTTCCTGTTGAGCGGGTGAGGGGATTCGAACCCCTGACATTCTGCTTGGGAAGCAGACACTCTACCACTGAGTCACACCCGCGTGTGTCGTTAAATATAGCGCCAAACGCGCCTGTTTGTCAAGCGGGGGACGATCAGTTCGATCGTCCCCCGTCGTAGTGCGCTGTCTAGAAATTGTTCCACAGGAATTGATTCTGCACTTCGTGATGGAACTGGACTTCGGCGCCCTTGATCACCGTGCCGAGCAGACGGGGGCAGCGATCCGCCGACGCGCGCTTGAGCGCGGCATATTTATCGGTCACATCGTCACCGAGCAGGGTGCGTACAAAGCTGCTGCCCTCAAAATCGTCGATCGCAGTGTAGATGTTATCGGGTAGATACAGACCGGTATCGAGCGGGGCATTTTCGGGGCGCGTGCCCTCGGTGCCAGTGCGCAGCAATGCGTACAGCGCCAGATACATATTGGTGTCCGAGCCGACCGAGCGCACCTCGACACGCGCCGAGCGCGAGTTGCCAACGGGGATACGCACCATCGAACCGCGATCGACTGCCGACGACTTGATCTGGTTCGGCGCCTCGTAGTGCGGGTCGAGACGACGATAGGCGTTGACGCTGCTGTTGAGGATCAGGCAGATGTCACGAGCGTGCGTCAGCACACGGATGACAAAATCCCAGGCGGCGGTCGAAATGCTTTCCATCCCGTTTGGATCCCAGAACAGGTTGGTGTCGCCCTTGGAGATCGACAGGTTGGTGTGCATCCCGCTGCCGTTCACGCCCGCGACCGGCTTGGGCAGGAACGAGGCGGTGAAGCCGCGCTGTTCCGCTACCTGACGGCAGATCAGCTTGTACAGCGCTACCTGATCGGCAGCGATCATCGCTTCCGCGTAGCTGTAGTTCATCTCGAACTGTGACGGCGCGACTTCGGGATGATCCTTTTCGTTCTGGAACCCCAGCGCGCGCTGGACTTCGGCGGCGTGGTCGATGAAGCTGCGCAGCGGGTCGCCCGGCAGCGAGTGGTAATAGCCGCCCGTGCCGACATATTCGAAATGTCCGGTCAGCGAATACGATTGTTCGGCGCGCTTGCTATTGAACAGGAAGCCTTCGATCTCGTTGGCGGCATTGAAGACCAGTCCCTCGCTGGCGAATTTCGCCTCGGTGAACGCCTTCAACTGGCTGCGAATGTCGGCGGGATAAGGGCTGCCGTCCTTTTCCAGCACTTCGCCAAACACCAGCACCTTGCCGGGACCAAACACGTCCGACGGCAGCAGGTAAAACGCCGACCAATCGATGCCCAGACGCAGGTCGGACTCTTTTTGCGCGCTGAAGCCGCGCACCGACGAGCCGTCAAAGGTCAGGTTGTCCCACGACTTGAGCAGGAATTTTTTATCGTAGTCGAGCATATGCAGACGCCCCTCCAAATCGGAGAAGCACACGGTGACCGCCTTGATCCGCTTTTCGTCGGTCAGGAATTTGAGACGCTCTTCACGAATCTGATCGATGGGGATGCGGGCGAGGCGCTGTGACTTTGCCTGGAGATTAAACTCTTCCAGCTCGTCATAAGGAAGCTCGAAGAAGTCGCGGAGAATGGTACTCATGAGTGGCGTCCTATCGGCAAAAGAAGACAAGAACGCGCTTATGCTAATGGATACAATGCCGCGTGTTCATCTGGAAAAGTCACCAAGAACGGGCATGGTTTTTGGTTACTTTTCACAAAGAGCATTCGCAGTTGTCAGTATTGACCTGAGGATCGTGATTATGCCTGTGCTATCAGGACGCAACTATCACGACGGCTTCGCTGATCCTGAATGGCACCAGTGCGCATTACGGGCGCGCGCTCACCCCGCCCTCATGATATACTACCGCCGTTTGCCGGATCAAATGCACAGAAACCATACCCGTGCTGAAATTTCTGAAAAAGTGGCGTGCCGCGCTGGTCGGTGTCGGGATTAGCCTCGCTGTCGTGATTCTGTTCGCCGCGCAGATTGAACTGGACGATCTGACGAGCGCGCTCGGCGCAGCCCGTCTGGGCTGGATCGTCCCGTCCGCACTGGCGATCGTGACGGGGCTGGCGGCGCGGGCGGTGCGCTGGCGTGGACTGCTGGGGGTGCCGCTGCCACTCGTGCGCGCGTTTCATATTTTGAACGTCGCTTACTTCGCCAATGCGGTCTTGCCGCTGCGTCTGGGCGAACTGGCACGCGCTTATCTCGCCTCGCGCGGGACGCCCGCCGTCGCGCCCCTGCACGCCCTGAGCAGCGTGATCGTGGAGCGCTTGCTCGATTTACTCGCCGTCCTGATCCTGTTAGGGCTGGCGCTGGCGTTCGCGCCGCTGCCAGACGCCCTGCGCGCGTCGGCGCTGCTATTCGTGCCGGTGACGGCGGTCGGCTTTGGCGTGCTGATCGGTCTGGCGGCGAACCGCGCGTGGACCCTGCGTCTGACGGAGGCGATCGCGTCGCGGCTCAGGCTGACTCGGATCGATATGGTGAAGCTGGTCGGGCAGATATTGGACGGGTTCGCGCCGCTGATCCAGCCGCGCGCGCTGTTCGCCGCTGTGCTGTGGACGGGCATCGCCTGGACGTTCTCGGTCGCCAGCGGCTGGCTGCTGATGTTCGCTTTTTACCCGGCGGGGGACATCGGAGCGACGCTGTTGTTCACGGCGGCTGCCTCGTTCGCGGTCGCGGTACCAGCGGTGCCAGGCAATCTCGGCACCTACGAGGCATCGGTGTGGGTGGGGTTGGCGGCAATGGGTTACGGTGAGCCGCTGGCGACAGCGACCGCTTTCGCCATTACCATTCACGGGCTGAATATCGTGATCAACGCCTTGCTTGGGGGGATCGGGCTGTTCGCGGAGGGTGTCTCACTCGGACAACTGACGCGCGGCGTCCGCGCGCTGCATACGACGCCGTGAATGAAAAACGATTTAGGCAGCAAGTGTGTCATGGTAACGGTGGGGCATGGCATGCTATGCCCGCCACAAAACATGAAGGACTGAGGATCGCATGGGTTCATCCGCACCCGATCGCCTGAAAATTCTGATCTGCCTGCTGTACTATTTTCCGCATCGCACCGGACTGACGATCCACGTCCAGCGGATCGCGGAGGAACTGGTGCGGCGCGGGCACGAGGTGACCGTCCTGACCGCGCGCTACAGCGACGAGCTGCCGCGCGACGACAGAGTCATGCATGAGGGTGTGCGCGTCGTGCGCCTGTGGGCGCCGATTCACCTCAGTCGCGGTATGATCATGCCCGCGTATCCCTGGGCGGCGTACACGCTGATGCGCGATCACGATGTCGTCAGCGCGCACACGCCGATGCTTGAGACAGCGCTGCTGGCGATCATGTCGTGGTTGAGCGGGACGAATATCGTCGTCACCCATCATGGCGATCTGATCCTGCCCAAAACGTCGTTTGCGAATCGCTTCATCCAGGGTGCCATGTTCGCCATGTACCGCGTGCTGGCGGCGCGGGCGAGCCGCATACTGGCATACAGTCAGGATTATGCCGACCACTCGTATTATCTGCAACCGTACCAGGATAAGGTATCGGTCGTCTATCCGCCGATTGCGATGCCCGAACCGCGCACCGATCGGGTGGCGGCGAACCGTGCCGAGTGGTCGAAGGAGGGCGCGCCCGTGATCGGCTATGCTGGACGCTTCGTCGAGGAAAAACGTCCTGATTTAGCCCTGCGCGCGCTCGACACGATCGCTCAGAAATACCCAGGCGCGCGGCTGGTGTTCATGGGCGAATACGACATCAGGTACGAGAATACCTGGGAGAAATATCAATCACTCGTCGAGGCGCACCGCGAACAGGTGATTTTCCTGGGGCTGCTGCACGATCCGCACGATGTAGCGGACTTTTACGCTGCCTGTGATGTGGTACTGCTGACCAGTGATACCGAATGTTTCGCGCTGGTACAGGTAGAGGCGATGCTGTGTGGGACGCCGATGGTCATGACCGACATCCCCGGCGGGCGCGTGCCGGTGACCCTCACCGGAATGGGTGTCTTGGCGAAACAGGGCGATCCGGTTAGCATCGGGGAGGGTGTGATCGCCGTCCTGGACGATCCCGCTCGCTATCGCAAGACGCGCCAGGAAATTCAGGACATCTTCTCATTTAAGGAGACGGTCGATCGCTATGAACACCACTTCCGCCAACACGCCAGGCAGCGCTAACCGCCCGGTCTCGTCCGACCTGATCCGCCGCATGACTCGCAACGAGGCGGATATGGCGTTCAAGAAGCGCGTGCAGACCGTCTTTGACTGGCTGCCGCCGCGCGACGATATGGTCATCCTCGACATGCCGTGCGGGCGCGGCTTTTACCTCAACATGATGCGCTATGTCAGTCCGGGCGTGCGGCTGGTCGGCGGGGAGCTGGACGCGCCCGTGATCGAAAAGGCGGCGCGCAACGTTGGGCATCTGCCGGGGATCGCGCTGGTCAACTGCAATATCTACAGTTTGCCTTTCCCGGATGACACCTTCGACGGTGTGATCGTCTCGGAAATCCTGGAACACATCGATGACGACGTGGCGGCGCTGCGCGAGGTGCTGCGCGTGCTGAAGCCGGGTGGGGTGGCGGTGATCACCGTCCCCAATGCCGATTACCCGTTCTGGTGGGACCCGATCAATAAGACGCTGGAAATGCTGTTCAAGCGTCCGATCCGCACGGGCACGTTCGCCGGGTTGTGGGCGAATCACGTCCGCCTGTATCGACGCGACCAGTTACGCGAGGCGATCGCGGGTTCAGGCTTCATCCTGGAAGCAGAGCGCGCTTTCACGCATGACAGCTTTCCGTTCATCCATAATCTGGTCTACGGGATCGGGATGCCGCTGCTGGAGTCGGGCGCGCTGCCTGGTAACATGGCACAAGCCGCCGACCGCCTCAGCTTCGACAAAAATGACGGCAGCCTGTTCAACCCGATCAACCTGGGAGTAGCAGTGCTGAACTGGTTCGACCGTCGCAACCCCATCGATGAACCCCTCGGACGATCGACCGTGAACCTGGCGGCGAAGGTGCGCAAACCATGAGTATGCTGCCGTCGTATCTGCACCCGAAACGCCCCGACCAGCCAGAGACCAATGAGGGCGACGCGAGTCGCCCGGACGTTGCCGATGCAGTCGATATAACCGATGTGACCGAAGTGGCGTCGCTGATGGGGTCTGGGTCGCTCGAACGGCTGGAAAGCACGGTCGAATCCTCCGATGCACCCTCAATCATGATCTCCCCGGTCGTCGTGGAGACGCGCCCATCGAACGTGCCGATCGATTTTGAAGAACTGACACTGGCACAGGCATTCGGGCTGCTGGTCAGGCGACCGGGATCGACGCTGGTGGCATTGGTGGCAGTGGCGCGAGCGCCGCGTGACGAATCGCTCGAACTGCCGGACTTGTCGGCGCCGCCGCGCGTGCAGGCGCCGTTCGCGTACAGCAGCGCTCGCTCATCGACGCTGGAATACGCCGCCGTCCCCGCTGAGACGGGGATTGCGGACACGATGCGCTCTCCACTCGATACAGCCTCCGTTGGGATGGATAGTCCTGCGCCCGGCGTGGTGCTGGCGTCGGATGTATTGTCGGGAGTGCGCCTAGGACGGCTGATTCTGCGCCTGATTGGATTGGTGATCGCGCTGGTCGGCAGCGCCCGTATGATCGGCGCGCCCGTGCGAGGTGAGTTCGATTTCATCCAGAACGGGCTGTATTTATTCGTGGTGGCGGCGATCGTGTGGCTGGTCGGGGAGGCGCTGCCGTTCGTTTCCCGTGTAGTGCGGGGGGTGCCGCGTAATGTCAACAATGTGCGGGTGGCGCCCTATCGCTGCGACGATCGCGCGCTGGTGCCGCTGACGCTGGGACGTGGTTTTGCCGCACTGGTGACGATCGTCGCGGTGGTGCAGGCGTATGTCGGCAGCCAGGGCAACCAGTTCACGGCGCTGGGCGTGTTCGCCTGGGCGATCGCGCTGTTCGCGGCAGTGTGGACGGTGGCACCAGAAGGCTGGTCACCACTGACACTGGTCGGCAATATCGTCGGCGCAATCCGGGGGGCGCGTCCGCGCTGGACGCTGCCGGGTCTGGTGCTGATCGCCATCGTGATCGGCGGCGCGGCGCTGCGACTGGCTGATGTGGATGGTCTGCCACCGGAAATGACCAGCGATCATGTCGAAAAGCTGCTCGACGTGGACGACATCGTGCGCAACGGACGAGCGAACGTCTTTTTCGCCAACAACGGCGGACGCGACTCGCTGCATTTCTATTTCCTGGCGACTTTATCGCTGCTGCCCGGCGTCGAACTCAACTTCACCCTGCTCAAGCTGGCGACGGCGATCGAGGGCACGCTGACGATCGTGGCGGTCTATTGGATGGGGCGCGAGCTGATCGGCAAGGGCGATCGCGCGCTCGCCGAGATCGTCGGCTTGCTGCTGGCGGCACTGATCGCGGTCAGTGCGTGGCACCTGTTCCTAAGTCGGATCGGGCTGCGTATGGTGCTGACGCCGCTGGTCGTGGCAATGGTACTGGGATTCCTGGCGCGTGGACTGCGTTACAACCGCCGTTGGGATTTTATCTACGCGGGGATCGCCATCGGCGTCGGCTTGTACAGTTATCAGGCGCTGCGGATGCTGCCGATCGTGGTGGTCGTCGGCGCTGTGTTGGCGCTGGCGATCGGCGCCGGGACATGGCGCGTGCGCCTGACGCTGCTCGGCAACATGGCGGCATTGATCGTGATCGCAGCGGTGATCTTCATTCCCCTCTATCGCTATTCGATCGACTACCCGGACGACTTTTGGAATCGGTCGAGCGGACGTCTGTTTGGAGACGACCTGACGCAGGAGACCGACGAAAACGGAAATTTGCGCCGGCGCACCCCGACCTTGCAGGAACGCCTGGACGCCTTTGGTGCCAATGTCCCGAATCTGCTGGTGAACACGCGCAACGCGCTGCTGATGTTTCACTGGCGCGGCGACGTGGCGTGGTTTCACAATTCGCCTAATCAGCCTGTCCTCGATTTTGCGACGGGCGGCTTGCTGGTGGTCGGCGCGGCGGCGTGGCTGGCGCGGGCGGCGCGACGCGGTGATCCGGTCGATTGGCTGATCGTCCCGGCGATCCTGATCATGATGCTGCCATCGATTCTATCACTGGCGTTCCCGGTCGAGAATCCCAGTCATACGCGCATCAGCGGCGCACTCCCCGGCGTGTACTTTTTGATGGCGCTGGCGCTCGCCGTGATCGTGCTGGAGCTGAGACGACTGGGCGGGCGCGTAGGGGGTACCATCGCGGTCGTGGGATGTGCGGCAGTGATCGGCGTGAGCGTCGCTGGCAGCGGCGACCACTATTTCACGGGCTATCGCGCATCGTATGCGCAAAATGCGCTCCCGTACAGTGAAGCAGGCGCGATCCTGCGTCGGTTCGCGGTTGCGGATCGCAATGGCTATGGCAATGGCTTCATCCTGGCGTACCCGTACTGGTGGGATCATCGTGCGTTGGGCATCTCCGGCGGCGCGCTGCGCTGGAATAACACCATCCTGAACACCGATGAGATCGCTAAAGTACTGCGGGATGGCGTGATGCGCGCGGCGAATGATCCTTTCCGGCTCGACCCCAACGCTGCGCTGCTGTTCTTCCTGTCGATCGACGACGAGAGCGGACGCGCGTGGCTGATCGAAAATCTTCCCGCGGGACTGGCGCTCGACGTGACCAGCTACAATCAACGCCCATACGTGGTGTTCGAGGCGCCCGCGATCGGAATTCAGGGTCTCAACGAGGTGTTTTCACGCGCGGGGCTGGAAGCCGCAACCGGTTCGTGAGTGCCCTGGAGAATTTGATTGACGGTATCATGACTTTTGCGGCGGACGCATTGTTATGTGTCCCTACAGATTGCGATCCTCGTCATTGTTTTCGCCATCACGGACAATGCACGCATTGTCCGTGATGTTTTGTGAGGAACCCCACGCGATGGGGTGTATAAACGCCGACCTTCACGCAATCAGGTGATCCCGATGCAGGACAACCCGACCTTTCCATCCGCCTTGACCCGCGTTCACGCTCGCCGTATCGATGCCCGCCCGATCGCCTGGAGCAATATCCTGGTCGGCGTGCTGCTCGGCATGACTATGCTGATCGGCGGCTATTTTCGCTTCGTCGGGCTGAACTGGGATGACTTCACCCATCTGCACCCGGACGAGCGCTTTTTCACCGATGTGGCACAAGGATTAGGGCGCTCGCTCAATCCGAGTGGGGACGAGGTGCGCCGCAACGAACAGATCGCGGAATGCGAGCGGCGCTACCCGGAGACGTTCGGCGTCGGCGGCTATTTCGATGCGCTGTGCAGCACGCTCAACCCGCTCAACGCCAACAGCGGTCACGGCTTGTACGTGTATGGTACGCTGCCGCTGTTCATGGCGCGCGGTGCTGCCGAGCTGTACGGACAGGGCATGGAGTGGTACGCCGTCAATGTCAACGGCATCACGGACTATGACGGCAGCTATTGGATCAGCTACGACGCCGTACATCTGGTCTGGCGGATGCTGTCGGCGCTGGCAGAGATGGGCTGCATCGTCTTTGTGTTTGCGATCGGGGTGCGGCTGCACGACAAATGGGTCGGGATCGTCGGCGCATTTTTATATGCGGTCACGGTGTTTTCGATCCAGATGGGACATTTCGCCACTGTCGATGCGACGGCGAATTTCTTCGTTGCGCTCGCCATTTTCGCCGCCGTGCAGATTCAGCGCACGGGCAGGCTGACCTATTGGCTGTGGTTCGGCTTTGGCTTTGGCTGCGCGATCGCCAGTCGTATCAACGTGCTGCCGCTGTTTGGGCTGGGCGTGGTCGTGGCGATCGTGCGTGTGTATCCGATCCTGGCGGCGCGCACGCCTTTGCGCGAGCGCGATTACGCGGTCTCGCGCCAGCTCGCCGGGCTGCTGATCGCTGGAGTCGTCGGGTTCGCCTGTTTCCGCGTCTTCAACCCTTATGCCTTCGACGGACCCGGCGCATTCGATCTGGTCGATCTCCAGGGCGGATTCCCATTCATCACGCTGCACGATCGCTGGCTGGGAAATCTCGATACCGCCCAGGAATTGCAAAGCGGACGCGCGGACTCGCCGCCCAACTATCAGTGGATCGGGCGCACACCGTACATTTACCCGCTCGGCAACCTGATCCTGTGGGGGATGGGGGCGCCGCTCGGACTGGCATGTTGGATCGGCTTTGCCTTTGCGTTGTGGCGGCTGGTGCGCGGCAAGCCCGGCGGGCTGGCAAACGCGCTGCTGCTGGCGTGGATCATCGTCTATTTCGGCTTTTTCGGGCGCAACTGGGTCACGACCATGCGCTACTTTTTGCCGATCTACCCGGCGCTGACGGTGCTGGCTGCCTGGGCGATCGTCGGGGCGTGGCGCTGGACGCGCGACTGTCCCAACTGGCTGCGGGTCGCCTTTCGCGTCGCGCTGGTGACCGTCCCGGCGTTTACGCTGCTGTGGGCAGTGATGTTCACCAACATCTACCGTAATCTGCTCACCCGCGTAGCAGCCAGCCATTGGGTGATCGAGAACATGCCCGGCGATTTCGCCATGCGCATCGACGGCGCGCCGCAAGGAACGCCACTGGTCAATATCAACATCGGGCACGGCGACAACGAGCTGCCGCTCGAAACGCGCGTCTCACGGCTCGAACGCGAATTTGCCCCGCGCGCGGCGTTCCAGTTCACCGTGCCCGCTTCCGGGACGATCTCCAGCATCTATGCGCCGCATCTGGGTGACCCACTCGATACGCCGGAGGCGGAGACGCTTCAGTTCACGATCCAGCGCGTGCCCAGTCTGGAGATGATGGTCGAATTCCAGTGGTCGAGCGACCTGCCGCGCGCTGATCATCCGGTCGGAAACGCCTATGACATTGCGCTGCCCGCGCCACTGAGTGTGACCGAGGGCGAGGTTTACGAATTTGCCGTCACGCTGATCGAGGGCGAAGCCGTGATCAGCGGCGGGTCGATCCTGAGCTGGGAAGGGGCGTGGGATGACCCGATCCCGACCGGGGTATGCCGATTCCCAGATGGGATCACGCTCGCCGACGATCCGCCGCCAGGCATCTATTGGGATGGACGCGGTTGTCGGGAAGTTTCTCCCTGGAACGCCCAGGTCAATGGCTACAAGCCCAATCTGGTCTACGAGGACGAGCCGTCCAAGCGAATCGTGCTGCTGGAGACGATGCAGTACAGCGACTACTACCTGATCAGCAGCAATCGCTTTTATGACCAGATGGCGCGTAACCCGCAGCGCTGGCCCATGACCAACCTGTTCTACGACAAGCTGTTTGCCGGGGAACTGGGCTATGACCTGGAGGTCATGTTCCAGGAGACCTTCGAATTCGGTCCCTTCCGCGTCAGCGATCAGCATTTGCCGTTCTACGACTCCCCGGAATGGTTGCAGGAATTCGAGGCGGAGGAAGCGTTTCATGTCTACGATCATCCGGTCGTATTCATCTTCAAAAAACGCGCCGATTACGATCATAATGTGGTGCTGGATGCGCTCTACAGTGTGCCGCTCACGCGCGTCAACGATGCGCCTGTGTTCAACAACTGCGAGGGCAGCGAGAAATACTACTGCGATCCCACGCTGGTAGGTCCCTCGCCCCTGAACAGCCTGCAAGCCGCCGAGTCACCCACACGCTTACGACTGAGCGAAGAAACTCGGGCGACTCAGTACAGCGGTGGCACCTGGTCGGATCGTTTCGATGCCGACAGCATGATCAGCCTGCAGCCGATCGTGACGATCGTGGCGTGGTGGATCGTCGTGCTGATCTTCGGGTGGGTCACCTTTCCGGCGCTGTGGGCGCTGCTGCCAGGGACATCGCTGCGCGGCTATGGCTACGCCAAGTTCGCGGGCATGTTCGCGGTTGGATGGGGCTTGTGGATGCTGGGCAGCGCGCGGCTGCCCGTGTGGTCTCAGACCGGGGTCGCGGTCGGCTTACTGGGGATGGCGCTGATCAGCACAGCGCTGGTGTGGCGGCAGCGCGCGGCGTTCGGCGCGTGGATTCGTGAAAATCGGGGTCGGCTGGCGATCATGGAGCTGATCACCCTGATCGCGTTCCTGGCTTTTGTCGCGGTGCGCCTGGGTAACCCCGACCTGTGGCACCCATCGTATGGTGGCGAAAAGCCGATGGACTTCGCCTATTTCAACGGTGTGCTGCGCAGCACCATCTTTCCACCGATCGATCCCTGGCAGGCGGGTGGATTCCTGAATTACTACTATTTCGGCTATGTCATCGTCGGCTCCCCGGTGCTGCTGCTGAAGCTGGTGCCGTCGGTCGCCTACAATGTGATCGTGCCGATGTTGTTCGCGCTGACGGCGATCGCCGCCTACAGCGTCGCTTACGATTTTGTCGCCGCGCTCAGAAAGGCGGCGGGACGCTGGCGTGTTAACGCCAGTCCCGCGCTGGCGGGCATGGCTGCCCTGCTGCTGACGGTCGTCCTGGGTAATCTGGATACGCCGCGTGTGTTTCTGAACGGGCTGGCGCGCACCGGCGGATATTCTCAGCCGGACGGCATGGCGAGCTATCTGATCAACCGCTACGTCGCGGAAAATGGCGCTCAGCCGGATGAAGCCGCGCTGTTCGAGTTGTTCCAGCGCACCGAGAATCCGCCGCTGATCGACTCGGTGCGCTACGAGGTGGACAACCTCAGCCGAATGATCACCGGGCTGGCGGGTGGGGTGACCGCGCTCTCCAACGGGCAGCAAATCGGGATCGGCGCGGAACGCTGGTTCTGGGCGCCGACGCGCATCCTCGCGGAGACGCAAGGGGTAGAGGGCAGCGCCATCACCGAAATGCCGATCTTCACCTTCGTGTACGGCGATCTGCACGCGCACATGATCGCCATGCCAATGCAGTTCCTGATCGTCGGCTTGTTATTCAACGAATTCCTGATCGCCGGGCGGCGCCATATGCGCCGCCGCCGTGCCGATCAGGACGACGACGCCGAAGCTGTTGAACCTTATGAAACGGAACCGCGTTCGTTCGCACTAAGCGCGATCACCGTCGGCGTGATCGGCGTCACCGTCGGAATGCTGCGTGCGACCAATACCTGGGACTGGATCACCTATCTGCTGCTGGGCGGGATCGTGCTGACGCTGGCATGGTGGCTGGCGCAGGCACGGCGTGTCGCGGCGCTGGCAGCCGATACGCAGCCGTATGCCGACTCGCCCATACCGGGCATGTTCTGGCGCCGCTTCAGCCGCGCATCGCTGCTGGCATTCGTCGGCTCGGTCGGCGGCTATGCGCTCGCCAGCGTCTTAGGCGTGTTCCCGTACACCACCTACTACACCGCCATCTACAATAGCATCCGTCTCTGGACAGACGGCAAGACGCCGTTGTGGGCGTATTTCGACATACATGGCTTGTTCCTGTTTCTGGTGCTGTCACTGCTGCTGTGGGAGAGCGGGCGCTGGCTGCGTTCGACGCGCGTGCGGGCGCTGCGCGGTCAGTTGCGACTGCTGGTAATCGGCATGACGATCGTGATCGTCGGGCTGATCGCGGCGTTGGTGGCGGCGCTGATCGAGTGGCAGGTGATGCTGATCGCCATGCCGCTGCTGTTGTGGACGGCGATCCTGCTGCTGCGTCCGGGGCAGAGCCGCGTGATGCAGTTTGTGCTGCTGCTGACTGGGCTGGCAGTGGGGCTGACGCTCGGTGTCGAATTCATCGTGCTGGACGGCGATATCGGACGGCAAAATACCGTCTTCAAGTTTTACATTCAGGCATGGCTGCTGTTGAGCGCCGTCGGCGGGACAGTGTTCGCCTGGATGGTGGCGTCGCTCCCGCGCTGGCGCGCCGGGACGCGGGCTGCCTGGACGACTGCCTGTACACTGCTGGTGTTCGTCGCGGCGCTGTTGCCAGTCATGGCGATCCAGGGCAAAGCGGTCTTTCGCTTTGACCGCGACCTGCCGCCGACACTCGACGGCGCCGCCTTCATGACGACGGCGACTCAATACGAGGGCGAACCCGCGATTCAGGCGCAGACGCCGGAGGTGGCGCCATTCCCACTGGTAGAAGACTACCGCCTGATCCGCTGGATGCAGGACAATCTCGCCGGACTCCCGGTGATCCTGGAGGGGTTGAGCAGCGACACCCAGTACCGCTGGAACGCACGTATCTCCATTTACACTGGAAACCCGTCGGTCCTGGGCTGGAATTTCCATCAGCGCCAACAGCGCACGCTCGAACCGATGGGACGGCTGGTGGAGATACGCAACGCCAACATCAACGCTTTCTATCAACTGCCGTCGATCGGCATGGCGTGGGAGATGATAGACTACTACGATGTCGAGTATCTGGTCGTCGGTCGGCTGGAACGAGCGTATTTTGCCGCTGAGGGTCTGGCGAAATTCGATCGGATGGTGGAACTCGGTCTGCTGGAAGTGGTCTACAGCGATGCAGAGACGAGCATGACGAAGCTGTACCGCGTGATTCCTGGCGCGCAATTAGAGGAGTTTGGTTAACACGATGCTGATCGACTTTTTCGTCCGCGAGGGCGGGGTGATTTTTAGCTGGTGGCTGTTGGTGACTCTAGCAGGTCTGGCGGCGACGCCGCTGGCGCTGCGCATGCTGGCGGGCTTGCCCGATCGCGGGCTGCTGCTGGCGCGTCCGCTCGGCTTGCTGGCGATCGGTTTTGTCTTCTGGTTGCTGGCGATGTTCGGCTTTGTGCGCAACGACACCGGCGGCATGACGCTGGCATATGTGATCGTCGCGCTGATCGGGATCGTGGCCTATTTTGGCGGACGCGGGCGCGTCGATCTGCGGGCGTGGTGGCGGGCACACCGTACCGCGCTGATCGCCGGCGAGCTGCTGTTCGCGCTGGCACTCATCATCTGGGCGGTCTACCGTGCCTATCAGGGCGACGCCTTTACTACCGAAAAGCCGATGGAACTGGCTTTTTTGAGCGGGGTCATGCGCAGCGACGCCTTTCCACCCAACGATCCCTGGTTCGCTGGCTATGCGATCAGCTACTACTATTTCGGCTACGTGATCGCGGCGATGTTGAGTACGCTCAGTAACGTCACCAGTGGGGTCGGCTTTTCGATGCTGACCGCGATGCTGTTCGCGCTCACGGCATCGAGTGTCTTCGGCGTGGTCTACAACCTGGTGCGCTCGCGCGATCAGCGTGACGACGGCGAAGCGGACGCGGCGATCGACCCGGATGCAGTCGAGGCGATTATGCCTTATCCGATTCCGGTATATGAGCGTCCCGCGCGCCCTGGCGCCGCCGTGCTGACCGCGCTGCTGGCGGTGACGTTCGTGCTGCTGATGAGCAATTTTGTGCTGCCGCTGGTCGAGACGCCCTATCAGACGGGTGCCGCGACCAGTGACTATCTCGAATTCTGGAATATGAACGAGCGTCGAGAGCCGCTCGATACGTCGATCCTGACTGAGGGGCGTGGAGCGCTCAACCGCTGGGATTACTGGTGGTGGTTCCGGTCGGCGCGCGCCCTGAGCGACCGCGGCTTGAACGATCAGCACAGCGAGGTCATCGACGAATTTCCAGCGTTCAGCTTCATCCTGGCGGACAACCATCCGCATGTGCTGTCGCTGCCATTTGCGGCGCTGGCGATCGCGCTGATGCTCAACGTCGTGCTGACCCGGCGCGCGCCTGATGGACGCGAGATCGTTTTTTACGGGATCGTGGTCGGCGGCTTGATCTTCATGAATACCTGGGATGGCGCTATTTATCTGCTCGGCTTATCGGCGGCAGAAGCGCTTCGGCGGCTGCGTGCTGGTGGGCATGGTCGGCTGATGACGGACGACTGGATCGGCATCATCTGGTTTGGCGCGCGGCTGCTGGTGATCGGCGGGATCGCGGTCTTTCCGTTTCTGGCATCGTTCCGTTCGCAGCTGGGCGGTGTGCTGCCCAACCTGATCGATCCGACCTATTTCCCGCAATTTCTGCTGATGTTCGCGCCGCTTTTGATCCTGCTGGTACCCTATCTGCTGGTCGAGACGTGGCGCGGGGGAGCGCGTATTTCCTGGCGTTTCGGCGTCGGCGTCGGACTGAGTATTTTTGGGCTGCTGGCGCTGGTCATGGTGCTGTTCGCGCTGCTCGGATCGCTGATTCCGGGGGCGTCGGATGTGCTGAATCGGGTGATCGCGGAAAACGGGGGCGGCGCGACCGCGTTGCTGATTCTGCTGACCAAGCGGCTGACACATCTGCCGACGGCACTGCTGCTGACCGCGCTGTTGATCATGGTGGCGGCGCGGCTGTTCCCGCGTCCATCCGGCGGGGATCCGCTGACAGGTGCGGCGCCCACCGAGACGCGCCGCGTCACGGTGTCCTACCCCGCTGCGACCGGGTTCGTGCTGCTGCTGATCGCATTGGGTGCGGCGCTGACGCTGGCGCCGGAGTTCGTGTATCTGCGCGACAATTTTGGCTCGCGTATGAACACCGTCTTCAAGTTCTACTATCAGACCTGGCTGCTGTGGGGCGTGGCGTCTGCCTATGCCGTCTACAGCCTGTTGGGCGATGTGCGGCTGCGGCTGCCTTCACCGGTCGCGCGGGCGGTCTACAGCATGGCGCTGGCGCTGGTGCTGCTGGTGGGAATGCCCTACATCTTCATGGCGGCGTATCATCGCGCGATGGTCGAGACGGGACGCGAATATAATCCGACGAACGCTCTCCCCCCGACTCTGGACGGCGCACAGAGCTACATGACCATAGGCGGACTGACCCCCGATGACATGCAGGCGCTGGCGTGTCTGGACGCGCGCGTGCAGGGAGAGGACGTGCTGGTGGTGCAGGCGGTCGGTGGGTCTTACAATGGCGCGTTTGGCACGGCGGGGACGCTCAAGGGCATACCGGTCATGTTCAACTGGTACGGTCACGAGAATCAGTGGCGTGGCGACGCGCTCGCTGGTTTGGTCGGCAATCGACTGGGTGACATCGATCTGATCTACACCGACCCTACCTGGAACAGCACCCGCAACATCCTGAGTCAGTACAACGTCGATTACATCGTGGTCGGCACTGCCGAGCGGCGGCTCTACAACGAGCGTTTGATCGGTGCCGAGGTCAAGCTGCGCGATTATCTGGAAGTCGTCTGCGAATTCGGCGCGACGCGAATTTATCGGGTCTCGGAAAATGCGCTCGCGCTGTCGCGTGACGCGGCACAAGGGCAGGGGTAGGACGATGACATTCGGAAACACGATCGATACAGACATGGCGCCGGAGTCTGTGCCATCTGCCCCATGGATCAACGAGACGACGAACGACGAGACGACTCGCGGCGCAGCGCGATCACGCACGGGTGTGCGCGTCGAGGTGATTGTCTACGCTCTGCTGTTCACCCTGGTCGTGCTGCTGCGGCTCGGAGAGCTGGACACCGTGCCGATGACCGGGTTTGAAACGCGCCAGGCGCTCGCTGCCTATCGTGCTGTGCTGTCCAACGCTGCACCCGCCGAACGCTACGAGGCAGACAGCGCGATCGTTTTTCTGGTACAGGCGACCAGCTTCGCGCTGTTCGGCGCGTCGGAGATCAGCGCGCGGCTGTTGACCGCGCTGGCGGGCGCGACATTGGTGTTATCGCCGCTGCTGTTTCAGCGTCAGATAGGGAAGGGGCGGGCGCTGATCCTGGCGCTGCTGCTGGCATTTTCGCCGACCCTGCTGATCGGATCACGCGAGTCGGCGTCGGTGGTGTGGGCGGGCTTGTTCGCAGTCGGTCTGCTGTGGACGCTGCTGGGGTGGAATCGGGCGCGTCTCGCCTGTGAACCCGCGACCGGGCGCGCGGTCGCGGCAGGATTGTGCGGTGCGGCGCTGATAGCGCTGTGCGGCGCCAGCGGGATCGTATTGGCGCTGATCGTATTTACGGCGCTGCTGGCTACTTCGCTGACCGGACGCGCCGACGACGTGCCGATCGACCTGCCTATTCCCTTAGAGCGGGCACAAACCGCGATGACCCGCACGCCGATCGCGCTGGAAATTGCGCGGGCGTTTCCCTGGGGGACGGTGCTGCCTGGCGCGCTGGTGATGGTATTCGGCGCGGCGACGGGCTTTCTGCTGTATCCGGCGGGATTGAGTGCGATCGGAAATGCTTTCGCCACCGTACCGAGCTGGATTAGCTCTGACAACGCGACCACGAGTACGCTGATCGTCTCGCTGTTCTACGAGCCGCACCTGTGGTTGCTCGGAGTCGTCGCGCTACTGATCATGATCCGTCGCCCGACCACGCTGATCGACCGCTTTTTCATGATAGCGGCGATCGTGGCGGCGATCGCGGCAGTGCTGTTCGGCGGCGCGCCTGCCGCCAACGCGCTCTGGCTGACGCTGCCATTGGCGGCACTAGCATCGGGGACGATCGCGTCGTGCTTTGTGCCTGACGACAATCCGATCTTCGCGCCGCCGCCCGCATGGGGACGGTGGGTGGTCGGCTTGGGCATCATCGGTACGCTGTCGGTATTCACGGTGGCACTGCAGGCGGTGGCGCGGGCGATGGTGATGGCAGGTGACGGTTTGTTGAGCAACGTGACCTTTCCGGGGGCGTCGCTGGTGCTGCTGCTGGTCTCGACTATGTTCATCGTGATTGGCTTTTTTCTGTTTGCCAGCCTGTGGGGGACACGCACCACCTGGCAGGGGATCGGCGTTGGCATCGCGTTGTTTTTCGGCGTCACGTCGCTGGGGAGTGGCTGGGCGATTGCCGTGACCGACGCCGATCAGCCCGCACAGATATGGCGCAGCGAGACGACCAGCCGGGATACCCTTCTGCTGCGTGCGACTCTGTTGGATGTGATCGACCGCGAGGCGCGCGGCTTTACCGAGCTGCCCGTATTTGCGCTGGTGCCGGAAGATGGGGTGGTTGCCTGGGTGCTGCGCGATTTTCACCAGACGCGCTTCATCGACGACCCGCGTGAGGCGGTCGGAGAGCAGGTAGTGCTGCTGTCGGCGGACAACCCCACGCCCGATTTGGGCACCGCTTATGTCGGACAGGACTTCACCGTCGCACAGACCTATACTGCCAACGGCTACCTGATCGACTTTCCGGCGTGGTGGACACAGCGCACCGTGCGCACGCCTGTGAGCAGTCGCAGTCGTACCGTGCTGTGGCTGCGTCAGGACGTGTATGACGGAATCACCACCGAACAATGAGGACTTGCTATGGCGCACGTGTACCATAACGCATGATGACCGACTCGCATTCGACCTCCACCCCCATCGAGCCGATCGATGCCCTGATCACCCGTGCCGTCGCGGGCGATCAGGGCGCGTTCGCCGCGCTCTATGATCGTCTGGCGCCAGCTGTGTATCGGCTGTGCTACAGCGTGCTGCTGCACCGCGAAGACGCCGAAGATGTGATGCAGGAGGCGTTCGTGTACGCCTTTCGCAACCTGCGCTGTTTTGATCCGGCGAAGTCGGCTTTCAAGACATGGCTGTTCACGATCGCCATCAGCCGATGCCGCAATCAGCGCCGCCGCTTTACCCCGCCGCTGCTGGACATCACCGAGGCGATCGGCGCCGCGCTGGTCTCTCCGCGTGACGAGCAGCCAGAGACGGCATATGCGCACGCCAGCGCCAGACAATCGCTGGAGGTGGCGCTGCGACGGCTGCCGTCGCGTCTGCGCGAGGCGGTGGTGCTGCGTTACGGACATGGGCTGACCTACCGTGAGATCGCTGAAGTGATGGTGTGTCCGCAGAAGACCGCTGAAAGTCGGGTGCGGCTGGCACATGAGGCGCTGCGCGGGCTGCTGCCGAGCGCGCAGGGGCTGCTGGAAGAATTAGCGATCTGACACCCGAAACGAGCTGGAAAAGATTGAATACTAAGGTGCGAAGTGATGAAGGAAAGAGCGATGCGTGAGCAAGAGCGAATGATCTGGTGCGACGAGGTGCGGCACGATCTGACCGCATTTGCGCATCACGAGCTGATGGGTGTGCGCCGGACGCGGGTCGCGCGGCATCTGGCGACGTGCGCGGGGTGCGATGATGTCTATCGTCAGGTCACGCTGCTGGCGCGCGAACTGCACGCGACAACGCCGCTGATCGGCGCGGAGACGCGCGCGTTTGGGCGGATGTGGCAGTCGATCGCGGCGCAGATCGTCCACGCACCGCGTCCGCGCGTGAGTGCGCCCCAGCTGGCGACGGGTACGGTCGCGCTGACGATGGCGATCGTGTTCGCGCTGGTGTGGGCGCCGCAAGGGGTGCGTATGGCGCCGCCGACGCAGCCCACCGCGGTCAGAGGGGCGGACGACGGTACGCCGATCGCTATGATCTTCGCAGAGACCGATGACAGTATCGCCACCGAATCGCGCGATCAGGACGGCACCGCGACCCCGACGCCGAGTCTGCAAAGCAATTACGCCCCGACCCCCAACGCAACCGAGGCATCCTGAATGGGGAATGACGTAACAGGCGCACGGTTTTACGCGCTTTATCTGGAATTTTAGAGCTTTGAACACGTAAACGCACGATCGAACGTAATGCACAATAACGAAAGATAAATTCCACCGATGGCGACGACCTTTCCTCAACGTGAACGGCGCGAAGGCGAACGTGCAGACTCAGGCAGCGCGCTGTCGCGCCTGATGACCAGCGAAGTCCGCCTCAACTGGTACACGATCGCAATCATCCTGATTTTCGCCCTGGCGGTCTTCAGCCGCTTTGCCGGGCTGGGCGATCGCGTGATGAGCCACGACGAAAGCCTGCACACCTATTACTCGTGGCGGCTCTACGACGCGGGCGACTTCCAGCACACCCCGCTGATGCACGGACCGATCCTGTTTCATGCGACGGCGTTTTTCTACTTCATCTTTGGCGACAACGACTTTACCGCGCGCATCTATACCGCCCTGCTGGGCGTGATGATGGTGCTGATGCCGCTGCTGTTCCGCCGCTGGATCGGCAGGTATGGCGCGCTCCTGGCTGCTGTGATGATCCTGGTGTCGCCACTGCTGCTGTACTATCACCGTTATATCCGCGAGGACACCCCGGCGATCGTATCGGCGCTGCTGATGATCTGGGCGATGTTCATGTATCTGGATGGGGGTGATCGGGTGCGGCGTAAAGCGCGCTGGCTGTATCTGTTCGCCGGGGCGATGCTGTGGAATTTCGGCACCAAAGAAACCTCGTTCATGTATATCGCCATTTTTGGAGCGTTCTTCACGGTCTATTGGCTGGCGCGCGTGCTGCAATACCTCAGAAAGCGTCCGGTGCGCATCGGGCTGAATATGACCTACGTGGGCATCACGCTCGGCGTGGTGGTATCGCTGTTCATGATCACTGTCTTCAGCATCGCGCTCTACAACATGCCCTCGCTCGAAGAGCGTCTGACCTACCTGGGACAGGGTGTGAGCGGCTTGTTGGGCGGGACGGTCGATCCGACTTTCAACGCCTACGATTTCAATGTCTTCGTCACCTGGACGCTGCTGGTCATCGTGGTGCTGCTGCTGATCGTGTTTGCGACGGCGATCTATGCCACGACACGCCGACGCGGACGGTTCAACCTGGGGCGCGTGTTTGCGGTGCTGGCACTGACGCTGGCGATGACTACCATCCTGATCGCCATCGAGGAATACACCCAGCAGCCGTCGCGCACGCTGCCCGCTGGCGCCGAGGATGTGGTCGCAGTCGAGTCGTCGGCTTACCGCTGGACTCCGGTGGTAGCGACGTTCGCGCTGGCATTCGTGGTGGTCGGCGTGATGGTGTACACGCGGTCGGGTGACTGGTGGCGCAAGCTGCTGCACCGCTTTCCGGAACTGGATGTTCTGATTTTGATGGGTGCACTGGTGCTGCCCTGGTTGTCACCGCTGATCACCACTATCGCGGGCGGGACGCCCACCGACTATACCTCGGAAGGCATTCTGCGATCGACGATGGCGCTGATCCCATGCGCGATCATCTCGATCGCGGTCGGCTTGGCGTGGAACCCGAAACGCTTCGTCATCGCCGCGCTCGTATTTCACATCCCATTCGCTTTTTTCTTCACGACCATGTTCACCAACCCGGTGGGTCTGGCGTCGGGGATGGTCGGCAGTCTGGGTTACTGGCTCGAACAACAGGCTGTCAAGCGCGGGAGCCAGCCGCAGTATTACTACATGCTGGCGGTCATGCCGCCTTATGAATACCTGCCGATCATCGGCGCGTTTCTGGCGTCACTGGCGGGTCTGGTCACGCTGTGGCGCACCTCGATTCAGACGCCGCGTGCCGTCGATTCGGATGTGATGCAGCTCAGCTCATCGACCGAGACCGATCCGCTTGCCACCGTTCCCGCCCGCGCCGCACCCGTCGAAAGCGACAATTTTGGTTTCCCGGATGATGTGCTGTCCGATGAAACGGTGCCGCACGAGTACGTTGCCGACGAAACACCGTCAGACACGCTGTTGACCGCGCCGCTCCCTGAGATGGTTTCCCGCCCGATCGGACGCCCGATCACCGACCCCAACTGGGTCAAACGACCATCGTTCATCCTGTTCGCCGGATGGTGGGCGGCGCTGATGTTCCTGGCGCTGACGCTGGCGGGCGAAAAAATGCCCTGGCTCGGCACCCATATGACCGTGCCGCTGATCTTCATGACGGCGTGGTATTTTAACCCGGTGTTCGAGCGGATCGACTGGAAGGTGTTCGCGCGGCGCGGCTGGCTGTTCATGCTGCTGATCCCGCTGTTGGCGATCGCGGTGGTGCAGGGCGTCATCCCGTTCCTGACCGGGCGGACGCCCTTCGGGGGTCTGGAGGCGACGCAGCAGCAGCGGATGAACGAGTGGTTCGGCATTGTCGCATTCGGCGCGCTGATCCTGTATCTGATTATTCGGGTGATCGGCACCACCTCGTGGGCACATTTCCGGCGCATGTTCGGAGTGGCAGTCTTCATTGGGCTGGCGGTGCTGACCACGCGCCATGCGTGGCTGGCGTCGTTCATCAATTACGACCTGGCGAAAGAGAATCTGGTCTACGCCCACGCCGCGCCCGGTATCAAGAAGATGATGACCCAGCTCGAGGAGATCAGCCAGCGCACGACCGACGGATTGAATGTCAATTTCGCCTGGGGCGGTAATGCCTGGCCCGTATCATGGTATTTCCGCGACCTGCCGAACGCACGATTCTTCGCGGAAAACCCGTCACCAGGCACGATCGGCGACGCGGTCGCGGTCTATGCCAGCGACGATATTCGTTCGCGGGTCGAGCCGCTGCTGGAGGATCGCTTCTATCGTTTCGAGTATGTGCGCATGTGGTGGCCCGACCAGGATTATTTTTACCTGAACGGACAGCGTGTCAATAACGCGCTCGATCTCAGCGCCGAAAATACCAATGCTGGCATGATCCGCGAAGGGCTGTTCAACATCTGGTGGGATCGGGATTACACCAAATATGGCGAAGCGGTCGGACGCAACTACGATCTGCAAAATTGGCCCGTCTCGGAAAAGATGCACTTCTACGTGCGTAAAGATGTGGCGGCGCAGGTGTGGAACCTGGGCACTGGCGAGGGCACTGTCCTCAACCCGCTGGCAAATGTGCAGGTAAACGTGTGTACTGAAAACTGGCAGCAGCCCGCTGCGCTGGTGCAATTTGGCGCCGCGACGGGCACCACACTCAACCATCCGCTGGACATCAGTGTCGATGACGCACTCAATCGCGTCTATGTCGCGGAAGAATTCGCCAATCAGGTGAGTGTGTTCGATCGTGACGGCAATTTCATCGAGATCATCAACGCGGCGACCGAGTTCGACCAGCCGATGAACCGTCCCAATGGGGTGGCGGTGGCGAATGACAGCACGCTTTACGTCGCGGACACCTGGAATTTCCGCATTCGCGCGCTCGACCCCGCTGGACAGAATTTGTTCGGGTGGGGACAGTCGGGCACGTTTGGGGCGGCGGCGCCTGTCGAGCCGATGGATGCATTCTGGGGTCCGCGTGATGTCGCGCTCGACGCCAACGACAACGCTTATATCAGCGATACAGGCAACAAACGGGTGCGCGTGTACGATCGCAATGGCAATTGGCTGCGCGACATTGGATCGGCGGGGACGGCGCTCGGTCAGTTGGACGAGCCGAGTGGATTGGCGGTCTCGTCCGACGGCAAGCTGTATGTCGCGGACACCTGGAATCGCCGGGTGTCGGTGTTCGCACTCGACGGCACTCCCTTGTACTCGTTTCCGGTACGGGCATGGTTCGAAGACCTGGGCAATCGTCCGTATCTGGCGCTGGATGAGTCGCGCAACCTGATCTACGTGACCGACCCGGACGCCGGGCGCGTCCTGGTGTTCGACACACTCGGCACCTGCATCGGTGCCTTTGGTCAGCCGACGGACACGCCGACGGAGTTGACGCAGTTCGATACAGCGGTCGGGATCGCCACCGATGGCGATGGTAATGTCTATGTGAGCGATCCAGGTGCCGGGCGGGTGCTGAAGTTCGCCCCGTTCGTGCAGGAGCCGGTGACGCTGGCAGCGGATGGTCAGGCGGTCGGCGCCGACGTGGTGGAAGACGTGGTGGTTGAGAGTCCGCTGCTGGAGATCATCGAGATCACGGCGGAGGTGACGGGGGAGCCGGCGGGGTAGTGGACAGGATGGGATAGAAAAACCGCCCCCGACACGGAGTCGGGGGCGGTCACAGGGAAATTGTTGGTCTTTTCAATCATGATGGTAGAGTGCGCGCCGCTGTCTGGACCGACGCACTCTTGCCAGCTTCAATCTTCCTTCGGCAGCCGATACCCCAGCCGCTTCAACAAATTCTCGTCTTCACGCCAGTTCTTCAGCACCTTGACGTGCAGCTCCAAAAAGACCTTGACCTCCAGCAGCGTCTCCAGCTCGACGCGCGCCGCCGCCCCGATCTGCTTGATCATGTCGCCGTTCTTGCCGATGACGATCCCCTTTTGCGAGTCGCGCTCGACGTAGATCACCGCGCTGATGTAGTGCAGCGACTCGCTGCGTTCTTTATAGCTCTCGATCTCGACCGCGACTGAGTACGGCACCTCTTCATCGGTCGCCAGCATGATCTTTTCGCGGATCACCTCCGACGCGATGAAGCGCATGTTGAGATCGCTGACCTGATCGACCGGGTAGTAACGCGGACCGCGCGGCATCAGCGTCAGCAGCAGGTCAAACAGCGCGATGACATTTTCGCCCTGCATGGCGCTGATCAGGATCGTGTGTTCGGCAGGGATCAACGCCTGGAATTCCGCCGTGCGCGCCGCGCGGGTTTCCGGTGCCAGCAGATCGACCTTGTTCAATGCCAGCACCACCGAGGCACTGCCCATCAGCCGTCCGACCGTCTCCGCCAGATAGGTGTCGCGGCGCTGTGGCGCCTCGGACGCATCGACCAGCACCAGAATGGCGTCGGCTTCGCGGAAGGCGGTCTGCGCGACCTGTACCATGAATTCGCCCAGCTTGTGCTGCGGTGCATGCAGTCCGGGCGTGTCGATCAGCAGGATTTGTCCGCGATGGTCGGTCATGATCCCAAGCTGACGACGGCGCGTAGTTTGCGGCTTAGGGCTGACGATGGCGATCTTTTGCGCCAGCAGTCGATTGATCAGGGTCGATTTGCCGACATTCGGGGCGCCGACGATCGCCACCACACCTGATTTGTGACCGGGGGGGAGATCATCGCTGAATATGTCGTCGAGGGCGTGTTCGTCGGGCATCAATGTCCACCTGCGGGCAGCGCGGCGGGGTGTTCGCCGCCGGGCAGGGCGGCGGTCGTCATGCCGTCCGGCAGCAGCACCGCTTCAGCCGGCTCGTCATGAGCGGGTTCATCATGGTGCGCGTGTCCGGTGTAATTGGCGACGTTGATGTCGTCGAAATGATCGAATGGGCGTGTATAGGCGATCCACGCGCCGATCCCGGCGACCAGCAGCAGCACGCCCGCGATGAAGAGCGTCCCGACCAGACCACCAGCGGCGGCATCCGCGTTGACCACGCCGATCCCCAGCGCGACCATCATCAGTACGAGTCCGCCTCCCGCCGCCAGCGATAGTCCAAAGGGGATAGGTTGACTCGATGGGTGTCCGTGTGTGTCCACGAATGGCGCTCCTCTTACAATGGCTGTGTGCGATCAGAATGTCCGTTATTGTGCCGCCGTGCCGGGCATACGTCAACCGCAAGGGTGTGAGGCGCCGGGCTGTCAAAACCCGCATGGATGAAAATCGGATAGCTTTGGACAGATCGCACACTTTAGAATGGCGTCTGTTTGTGCGTTTTTGCAAAGGAGGCGTCGTTCTGGCGTATAATCATCGGCACGGACAGCCACATTGTACAAGGACAATCTGTTGGTCATGCGACTCCTGCTCATCCGTCATGGGCAAACTGAATGGAACAGCGAAGGACGCTGGCAGGGCACCATCGACACGCCCCTGAGCGCGATCGGCATTACCCAAGCGGAAGCACTGGCGGCATATCTGCAAGCGAACGAACCCGGTATCGTCGCTGTGTACAGCAGCCTGCTCCAGCGCGCGAAGGTGACAGCCCAGATCGTCGCGGACGCGCTCGGCGTCGCGGTACATCATGACGCGCGGCTGCAAGAAATTCATCTCGGCGCGTTTCAGGGCTTGACCACGCAAGAGATGGACGAGCGTTACCCGACCGAGTTTGCGGAGATGCACAAGGGGGAACTGGCTTTCACATTTCCTGAAGGCGAGTCGCGCCAGATGTTGTACGACCGTGCCCATGCCGTCATGCACGACATCCGCACCGCCCATCCCGATCAGACGATCGCTGTCGTCACCCATGCGGGCGTGAAGCGGATGATCATGCGTCGGCTGATGGGTGACGAAGTGAGCAAGCAGGTGCCCTCGATCGGCAATACCTCGCTGACGATTCTGGAGTCCGACCCCGACTCGGAATTCGGCTGGCATCTGATGCTGGCGGCATCGACGGCACACCTCGCAGCGGCAGCGGGCTCGGCAGGGGACAGCTTGTGACAAAGATAACGAGATGACAGGGCATACGTCACGCGCGAGCACAGATCACGCGCGGTATAGTCCAGATATGATGTTCTTAGAGAGGCTCAGGAGATCAACATGACTCTGACACATGAAATACACGCAGTCGATCCGGACGGCATTCGTTTTCCGGCGGCGCTGCAAAGCGAACGGCTGAAGGCTTGGATCGTCGAAATGGTGGCGCTGTGCAAACCTGACGCGCTCGAATTTTGCGACGGCAGCACTGAGGAATATACGCGCCTGTGTGATCTGCTGGTCGAGAACGGTACGTTCGTGCGGCTGAACCCGGACAAGCGCCCAAACAGCTTTTTGGCGCGATCGAATGCTTCCGATGTGGCGCGCGTGGAAAATCGCACCTTCATTTGCAGCCTGAACAAGGATGACGCCGGTCCGACCAATAATTGGGTCAATCCGCGCGAGATGCACGAGACGCTCGATACCCTGTTCGACGGCTGTATGCGTGGGCGGACGATGTACGTGGTGCCGTTCTCGATGGGACCGCTCGGATCGCCGATCGCCTCCATTGGCGTCGAGATCACCGACTCGGCATATGTGGTCACCAACATGCAGATCATGACGCGCATGGGTGAGCGAGTCCTGCACACCCTGGGCGAGAGCGACAATTTCGTGCCCTGTATGCACTCGGTCGGGATGCCGCTGGCGCCGGGGCAGGCGGACATCGCCTGGCCGTGCGAACCGGACGTGAACCACAAGTACATCGTGCATTTTCCTGAAGAACGCGCGATCTGGTCGTATGGCAGCGGCTATGGTGGCAATGCGCTGCTCGGCAAGAAATGCCTGGCGCTGCGTATCGCGTCGGTGATCGGGCGGGACGAGGGCTGGCTGGCGGAACACATGCTGATCCTGGGCGTGCAAGACCCCAATGGCAAAAAGACCTATGTCGCGGCTGCCTTTCCGAGCGCGTGCGGCAAGACCAACTTCGCCATGCTGGTCCCGCCGCCGGAGATTGAGGGATGGAAGGTGACGACCATCGGGGACGATATCGCCTGGATCAAACCGGGTACGGACGGTCGGCTGTATGCCATCAACCCGGAAGCCGGATTTTTTGGCGTCGCGCCGGGCACCTCCTACAAGACCAATCCGAACGCGATGGAGACGCTGCGCGCCAATGTGATCTATACCAATGTCGCGCTGACCGACGATGGCGACATCTGGTGGGAGGGCATGGACGGCGACGCGCCCGCGCATGCGATCGACTGGCAGGGCAACGATTGGACGCCCGACAGCGGACGCAAAGCCGCGCATCCCAATTCGCGCTTCACCGCCCCGGCGAGTCAGTGTCCGAGCATCGACCCGGAATGGGAAAATCCGGCGGGCGTGCCGATCAAAGCCTTCATCTTTGGTGGACGCCGCGCGACTACCATTCCGCTGGTCTATCAGGCGTTCAACTGGTCGTTTGGCGTGTATATTGGCGCGACGATGGGGTCGGAGGTGACAGCGGCGGCGCTCGACACCACGTCCGGCGTGCGCCGCGATCCGATGGCGATGCTGCCCTTCATCGGCTACCACATGGCGAGCTACTTCAATCACTGGTTGAGCATCGGGCGTCGGATCACCGACCCGCCGCGTGTGTTCAGTGTTAATTGGTTCCGCAAGGATGCCGACGGCAAATATCTGTGGCCCGGCTATGGCGAGAATATGCGCGTGCTGAAGTGGATCGTTGAGCGCGTGAATGGACAAAAACGCGGTGTCGAGGGACCGATCGGCTACATGCCGCGCTACAGTGACATCGACTGGCGCGGGCTGGATTTCACCGAGGCGCAGTTTCAGGCGCTGATGGCGATCGACCGCAGCGATTGGGAGCGCGAGCTGCTGCTGCATGAAGAGCTGTTCATGAAGCTGTCCAATCGGCTGCCACACGAGCTGATCGCCCTGCGCCGTCTGATCCAGAGCAACCTGTGGCGCTCGCCCGAACACTGGGACGTCGGCACCGACAACTCGTAGGCGATCGTCCCTACATGGTGCGCGCGCGCGGTGTTATCCTTACGGGTAATCGTACTTTTTTTCACCAAACATGGAGTAACCCATTATGGCTCGTAGTAAAGTGACGATCGTCGGCGCGGGCAATGTCGGTGCGACCTGTGCCCACTGGATCGCCAGCCGCGAGATCGCCGATGTAGTGTTGATCGACATCGCGGGCGACCCGCCCGGCAGCCTGGCAAAGGGCAAGGCGCTCGATCTGTTCGAGTCGGCGCCGGTGATGAAATTTGATCTGAACATGACCGGGGGCAGCGATTACGCCCTGACCGCCGGGTCGGACGTGGTAGTGATCACGGCGGGTGTGCCGCGCCGCAAAAAGCCGGACGGCACCTTTCCCAGCCGTGACGAACTGGTCAAGACCAATCAGGAGATCGTCGGCTCGGTAGCGCGTCAGGTGGCGCAGCACTCGCCGAATGCGATCGTGATTGTCGTGTCCAATCCGCTCGACGCGATGTGCCATGTCGCGCTGCAGGAGACCGGCTTCCCAGCCAACCGCGTCATCGGTCAGGCGGGTTCGCTGGACACCGCGCGCTACAAGGCATTTCTGGCGATGGAATTAGGGGTGAGCGTGCGCGACATTCACGGCATCGTCCTGGGTGGTCACGGTGACGAGATGGTGCCGCTGCCTCGCCATACCAGCATCGCCGGTATTCCGGTGCGCGAGCTGATCGACGAGGACAAACTGCAGGCGATCATCGCCCGCACCCGCAAGGGCGGCGGCGAGATCGTCGGCTTGATCGGTGTGAGCGCCTGGTACGCCCCGGCTGCGGGCACGGTAGAAATGATCGAGGCGATCGTGCGCGATCAGAAGCGCGTGATTCCGAGCGCGGTGCTGACCAACGGCGAATACGGCTACAGCGGTATCTATCTCGGACTGCCGGTGATCCTGGGTGCGGGCGGCGTCGAGAAGATCATCCAGATGGAATTGAACGACGAAGAGAAGGCGATGCTGGAAGTCAGCGCCAACGCCGTTAAGTCGGTAGTGGGCGTGCTGGGGTATTAAGCGACGACCAAAAACAAACCCAAAGGGCGTCGGGTCGCATATTCAGTGAATCCTGCAAGGCGCGTGTTGTAGGAATGCAATTGATGAATCCGCAAAGAAATCCATGATTCACTGAATATAGCGAACCACTGCAAGAGAAGCAGCTTCTCGCTTCTCTTGCAGCTATCAAGCCGCTATCGCATGGAGCGCAAATCATGGTGCAGTTGGTGATCACCGATCAGCGGGTGATACAGGCATTGAATGCGCTGGCGGCAGAAAAAGGAATGTCTGTCGAACAGATTCTTCTGGAAACCGTCTATAAACGGGAAGCCGTAATCCCCGCCGTAGATGCGGATGAGCCATACATCGATCCGCTCATCAAGATGGCTGAGTTCATCGAAAGGGAATTAGGCGATATACCTATCACTGATACCTGAAGTCGCCCTGGCAGAGATGGCTTATTTGTTTAGATGGGAAAGAGAATTTGGCGATCTCTCCTGCTCCAAACATTACAATTATTCCAACCCAGGCTAATTTCTTTAACCCCAGACGATCTGAACCGGGCATCGACGATTGCCACAATGTACAAGCGATTCGATTTTGTGGACTGCTGCATCATGGCACAGGCAGAGTGGCTGAACATCACGCACGCCTGCACGCTGGACATGCGCGACTTTGCCCACTTCCGCCCGTGCCATGTCGATCATCTGACGTTACTCCCCGCGATGGACGGCGACCCCGCCGTTAGCTGACTGCTACCATCCGATACGGCTCAAAATCGCCATGGGGCGGGGTCATTCGCCCGCCAGCAGCCACCCCCCATACACCAATTTCCAATGACCATCGTGTTTTTCCAGGATGCGGGTTTCATGACTCAGACCCGGCATATCCATATCTGGTTCATTGGTATCCGCCCCATACTGTTCAAACGTCACCCACGCCATGTGCTCGCTGGTGCGAATATGGACATGTTCGCGCCGCACCTGTGCCGCCTGGGGCTGTGGGATTGGGTTGCTCTTCATCAGACGGCGAATCTGATCGCTCAGGGACTCCCATCCCTCGGTAATTCGGATGCCGCCGCGTGCCCACCAGCCTGCCATCCGAATCGCAGGCGTTTGCAGCCAGCAGTCTGCCCAGGCTTGATAATCCTTCATCCAGAAAGCCGTCGTTTCGGCGGTGATCACGTCCATCACGTTCTGCGCCTCGTCGTGCTGGCTGTTTGTCATGAGAATTGTCCTTGCTCCGAGGAACAGAAAAATAAAACACAATAAACTACGAATACACGAAAGACGCAAAGATATTCTTCACTAGGACAGGCACGATCTGGTTTAGTGAGAAAGGATCACCAGCCTTCTACCGAGGCACTTGCAGCGCTGACGGCAATACCATAACGGGTGATCGGGTATACCCTTATGGTATTGGGTATTCATCGGGTTCTACTCGCATAAAGTAAAACTTGCTGTGAAGCGGACGGGCGCTGGCATACGGGCGATGGGGACGTGGCTTGAACGATGACATCATCATGGCAGCGCGACTCGGCACAGTTCCGCCCGCGCTACACCGATCACCTCACATGACTCCCCGCAATGGATGAACACTCCGCGCCGTAGGGTCGGCGTCAGCGAGTCGGCGTCGAGCGCGCATGTTGCCGCAGGGCACCATTGGCATATCCTCATGATGTTGGCGCATTTGAAGCGCTCACAGGTTCAGGAGGTGAAGCCATGATTCGTCGTTTGTTCGCCGCCGTGCTGGTCGTCGTGCTGTTTGCCATCGGCACACCGTCGTCAGCCCAGACCGTTTCTCTGCCATTCCGCGTCTACCTTGCTTTTGAAGATGGACCCACCGACGCTTATACCCCCGATATTCTGGATACGCTGGCGGCGTTTGGCGCTCGTGCCACGTTCGTGATCGCGGGCGGTCAAATCGCTGGACATGAGGCGATCTTACAGCGCGAGGTGCGTGAGGGACACGCCCTGATCAACCATTTGTGGGAGGAACCAGGCGTGTATGCAGGTGCGCCCGATCAACCAGTGATCGACTCGTATGTCCGCACCGAAGCTGCAATACGTGCCGCGTTAGGCGATCAACTGTCCAGCTACGATGCCCAAACAAAGATGTACTGGCAGCCGGGTGGCGCCGCGCAGCCGCTCCCCTTCATCGAGGGTGTGCAGGTGATTACGTATAATTGGAACGTCAACAGCGACGACTGCGGATGGGCTATGCCCGCCGACCTCGACCTGAATACGATCGCATTCGATCAGGCGGTGGTGCAAAACGTGCTGGGTGAGTCTGTCTCGGTGGGCAGCTTTCACAGCCCATACAATGTGTACGATTACGGCGACGGTGTGATCATCATCTTCCACGATCTCAATCGTGTCACCGGACGGGTGCTGCCCGTGATTTTGAGCGAATTGAGCGCAGCTGGCGCGACCTTCGAGGCGCTCCCCCGTCCCTGGGATCAGGTTAACACGATGCCCGTCCGTCTGGGTGCGCCGCCTATCGAGAGCGGACAGGGGGTCGAGGGCTTCACCCTGGGCGCGCTGACGACCGAGATTGCGCGTCTGCGCGCCGCACCGGGATTGGATGCACCTATCCTGACGAGCGTGCCAGCCGAAACCGACCTGATCGCCGTCGGTCGGTCGCCGGGGTGGATCGAAGTCAGTTACGAAGGTGTAAGCGCGTGGATCGCGCGCGATCTGGTCACGATGCGTGGCGCGATCCCCAATTTGCCGCTGCGCCCGCTGTCAGGATAGGGCACAAACGCGCACATACGCCAGCTACCACCCAGCCGCCGTCCTGTTCGCGGCGATCTGGCGAATGTGCGCGCCGCCGTGTTCCGCATAGCTCGTCAGTGCGTCGGACAGGCTGACATTGCGCTCTTGTTCCGGGTGGAAATAGGCGCGCTCAAAGTCGGCATCGCTCATCCGCTCCAGCACGTACACGAGGCGCTGGTGTAACCCGCGCAGGATCGCCAGCGACGGCGCCAGCGGCAGATCGCGCGAGTCGGCTATATTGGCAAAGGCATCCTGATCGTAGGGTTTGACGCGCGGGATGTCCTCGGTCAGGGTGAGCTTGATGCGGAAAAACGCTTGTGAATGGGAGTCCGCCAGATGATGCACAATCTGACGCGCGCTCCAGGCATCGGCGGCGGGCTGATAGTCGAGCTGATCGTTCGTCCATCCGTCGATGGCGGCTTCGAGCAGGTCGGGAAGGTCGCGCAGCGCCTCGATCTGGACGCGGCGGGTCTCAGGCGTAGTCATACGGGTCTTTCCTTCGCTATAATGAGTGCATTGAGCGGCACAAGTGAACCACAACCATACATGATGCGCCAATTCATCCAATTTGTCACGGTGATGGTCTTATGCTTCAGTTTGAGCGCGATGGCGCAGGAGCTGCCCTCGCCGTTCATGACCAGCGCGTTCGAGAATCTCAATGTCCGTGAGGGACCCGGCACAACCTATCTGACGGCGGCGCGATTGCGCACTGGCGTGCAGGTGCGGATCGTCGAGCGCAACAGCATCGGGACATGGGTGCGCGTGCAGCAGACCCTGGTAGACGGCACGCTGTTTCTGGACGGCTGGGTACTGAGTGGGCTGTTGACGCTGAACCCCGAGCTGCGTTTCAGCGAGGTGCCTGTGACGGCGCTCCCTGATGGACTGCCGGAAAATGCCGAGTCGCCGTCGCTGCGTCCGCTCTATGCTGTCCCTGTCATCCCCGCTGTCAGTCCCGATATGCGCGCGGTCTATCAGCGCGGCTTGGAAGGGCGCCAGTACACCCATGTGATCACCAAAATCGGAGACAGTGTGAGCGCCGATACGCTCTACCTGACCCCGATGAGTCGTCCAGGTGCCGACCTGGGCGCCTTCGATTACCTGCGCGACTCGCTGAACTTTTTTGGCGCCTCGACCCAGGTCGAGAGCGTGGCGGCGCGTCTGGGCATGAACAGCTACGCGGTATTCGACCCGATGTGGGCGAACAGTGATCTGTGCCAACAGGGTGAGTCGCCCCTGATCTGCGAACTGCGCCGCAAAAAACCGAGCGTGGCGCTGATCATGTTCGGCGGTAACGATGTGCTGCACATGGACGATGCCGAATACAGCGTGCAGATTCGCCGTCTGGTCGATGAGACGCTGGCAGAAGGGGTGATCCCGGTGCTGTCCACTTTCAGCGCGCATCCAAACCTGCCTCTGTGGGGACAGTCGATCGCCTTCAATACGCGCCTGGTCGAGATCGCGGCGGAATATCAGATTCCGCTGATCAATCTGTGGCTTGCCGCACGACCCCTGTACGATTACGGCTTGGAGGCGGACGGCATCCACATGAAACACTGGGGCACCGAGACGCTGCGTCTCGACGACAGCTTTCCGGCGTATTCCGGGGCGGCGCTGCGTAATTTACTGGCGCTGCGGATGTTGGACGAGATACGACGGACGGTGTTTCTGGATGCGACCGCGATCGGATGAATTATGGGCGAGGAAAAGACTCGATGAACGCTAAAATGAACGCTGGATGGATAATCGGCATGTGCGCGCTGGCAGTGCTGCTGGCGGGATGCGGCGGTGGCGAGCCGATCAGCGACCCGGCGGACGTGGCGCAGCGCTATATGACGGCAAAAGCGGCAGGGGACGGCGACACGATCCGATCGCTGTTGTGCGCCGAACGCGAAGCGACATGGGAGTCCGAAGCGGCGTCATTCGGCAATGTCGATGCGCGGATTGAAGATGCGGTCTGCACGCGCCAGGGCGACAGCGAGATCGTGAGCTGCACTGGGGCGATCGTCGCGGTCTACGGTCTCGATACCAATTCGTTTCCGTTGGCGTCCTACCGGATGACGCTGGAAGACGGCGAGTACAAATGGTGCGGTGAGGCGTCGTGATCCGTCGTCTGGTCACACGCGAAAATGCCATCGCCGTCGCGCTGTGCGCGCTTATCCTTGGGCTGATCGTGCTGACGACCGACAGCGCGCCAACGTGGATATACCAGGGATTCTAGCCGCGTGAGCTTCGATCTGAGCGCGATCGCCGTCTTTGCCGCTGCCATCGGCGCGTATTGGCTGCTGCCCGCACGCACACGCGGGTGGGCGTTGCTGATCGGCGGGGGGGCGACGCTGTTTCTGCTTCAGCCGCGTTTACCGATTCGCTTTGCCGACTTTGTTTTGCCGACAGGCGCCGTAATGCTGACCGTCGCCGGGTGGTGGTGGACGCGCGCACCGAATCAACCAGCGACACGGCAGGACGTGCTGGCGGTGGCGATACTGGCAGGCACCGTGCTGCTGCTGGCGCTCAACCGTTACCTGCCTGGATCGGCGCGCCTCACGCCGTCACGTCCGCCGGACATGCTGACGCTGGTGATCGGGATCGGCGCCTCGACTCTGGCGCTCTACGGCGTGTGGCTGCTGACGCGGCGCATGGTGTCGCCAATGGCGCGTATCCGCCCGCTGCTACTGCTGATCGTCGCGCTGTTCGCGCTGCTCAAGACCGAGGTGCTGGCGATCGCGGTGGCCGGTGCCTGGCGTGGACTCGCCGGACAGGATGTGACGATCGCCTCGGCGCTCGACCTGAATTGGCTCGGCTTCAGCTATCTGGCGTTTCGCATCATCCACACGCTGATCGACCGCACCAGCGGCATCCTGCCGTCGTTGAGCTTGCATGCCTATGCTGCCTACGCGCTGTTTCCGCCGTCGCTGGTGGCGGGACCGATCGACCGCGCCGACCGCTTCGTCAAAGATTTCGACGCGCTGCCGATGCTGGCTCGCTTCGACGCCGACCGTTTCGCGCGCGGCGGGGCGCGTATAGCGATGGGTATTTTCAAGAAGTTCGTGATCGCGGACACGCTTTCGTTCGGGCTGTCTCTGAACGCGGTCAATGTCGATCAGGCGGTTGGCACCGGGGCGCTGTGGCTGCTGCTTTACGGATATGCGCTGCGATTGTTTTTCGACTTCAGCGGTTACAGCGACATCGCCATCGGACTCGGTATCTGGCTCGGCGTGAAGCTGCCTGAAAATTTCGACCGCCCGTATCTCAGGACGACGATCACCGCATTCTGGCAGAGCTGGCACAAGTCGCTGGGCGACTGGGCGCGCTTCTATGTGTTTTCGCCGCTGACACGCGCGATCCTGCGCCGCGAGCGCAAACCATCGTCGGCGGTAATCGTCGGCATCGGACACCTCGCCACCATGCTCACGATCGGGCTGTGGCACGGCGTCACGGTCAATTTTGCGATCTGGGGGCTGTGGCAGGCAGCCGGTTTGTACGCACATAAACGCTGGAGCGACTCGACTCGGAGGTGGTATCGCAAACTCAGTGAGACGCCAGGGCGCAAACGAGCGTGGACGCTGTTCGCATGGGCGATCACCTTTCACTACGTCGCGCTCGGCTGGGTCTGGTTCGCTCTGCCCGATGTAGGACAATCCATCCGTGCGCTTGGTCGGCTGTTGGGGATCGGCTGGTGACCTGGCGCGCGCTGGCACGGATTGCGCTTAAGACGGCGATTCTGTTCATACTCTGCAACCTGATATTCGTGTTCACCAACGGCATGACGATCGTGGAACGGCTGAGTCTGTACAACCTGGTTGTGCCGGGGCGCGCACGCCTTCCCTACGGCGAAAACCCAGCGGAGTCATATAATCTGAGTCTGGACAGCCTGCCGGCGATGCTGGCGTCGCACACAGTGGCGCGCCCAAAAGCGGCGGACGAGTATCGTGTGCTGCTGATCGGCGACTCCGGCATATGGGGTTGGCGACTGACCCCGGACGCGACGTTGAGCGCACAGCTCACCGCGCGCGATTTGCGGTCGGCGGACGGACGGCGGGTGGTCGTCTACAATCTGGCGTACCCGATCCAGGCGCTCATGAAAGACGCGCTCATCCTCGATGCGGCGCTGGCGCATCAACCCGATCTGGTAGTCTGGTTCGTCACGCTCGACGGTTTTCCGCTCGACAAGCAGACCTATCCGCCGCTGGTCGCGCGTAATGCAAAGGGTGTGCGCGCGCTGATTGCACAGTACGAGCTGCCGATCGACCCGCGCGATCCGGCGTTCGTCGATGCGCCGGGCGATCTGTTGGCGCGCTCGATCGTCGGGATGCGCCGTCCGCTGGCGGACTGGCTGCGTCTGCAATTGTATGGTGTCTCCTGGGCGCTGACCGGGATCGATCAGGCGATCGCGGCGGAATATGCACCGCTGGCGTCCGACCTCGACGCCGATCCTACCTGGAACGCGATCGCGGTGCCGCGCCCGCTCACCCCATCCGAGCTGGCGATCCCGGTGCTGGCGATGGGCGAGAAATTGACGCGGGCGGCGGGAGGGCGTATGGTGATCGTCAACGAACCGATCCACATCAGTCGGGGCGCCAACGCCGATGTGCGCTATAACAGTTGGTATCCGCGCTGGGCATACGACTCGTACCGCGAAGGGCTGGAACGGGCGTGCGGTGAACGCGCCTGGACCTGTCTCGATCTGTGGGACGCGGTGCCAGCCGATTATTTCACCGACTCACCGGTACATCTCTCACCCGACGGCACGGCGATCCTTGCCGATGCTTTGATCCCGATTATGATCCCGAAAGGTTGATCCGTGATGACTGAATCCGAGCTGCGCGCCGCGCTGCGCGACTACATCACCCGCGAACTGATCCGTGACGCTGCCTATCCCCTGCGCGACGACGAAGGCATCGTCAGCGGCGGACTGATAGACTCGTTCGCGCTGGCGGAATTGGGCGTATTCGTCGAGAAGACGTTCAACATCTACATCCCCGACCCCGATCTGACCGTCGCCACGATGGATAGGCTCGACCAGATCACCGCGCGCGTGCTGCGCGACCTGCCCAAATAACGCCATGCTCACCCTGGCGACTCGATCCTCCTATCGTACCGTCCTGGATACCGCTTTTCTGCGCGGCGGCGATCCGGGTGCGACTGCGATCGTGTATCTGAGCGCGACCGCAGAACCGATCGTGATCACGCGCGCTGCATTTCAACGACAGGTGCGCCGTTATGCGGCGGCGATGACCGCCCAAGGGGTGCGCGCGCGTGACCTGATCGTAATCGCGCATACGCAAAACCTGGAATGCATGGTCGCATTCTGGGGCGCGCTGCTGATCGACGCGGTGCCGTCGATGTTTCCGACCCTGACCGAAAAGCTCGATCCGCAGATTTATATGAACGGCATCACCGCACTGGTCGCCCGTGAGGGCGTGCGCGCTGTCTTTACCACCGACGATTTCGCGCCGCTGCTGCGTCCGCTGGTGACGTGCGCCGTGTATGGCACCTCCGATGTGCCGACCGATCTGTTCGATGACACGCCGATCGCCGCGCCCGATCCGGACGCGATCGCCTTTTTGCAGCACAGCAGTGGCACGACCGGCTTGCAAAAAGGGGTGGCGCTGTCGCATCGCGCGGTGCTGAACCACCTCGCCGGTTATGGCGATGCGATCGCCATCACGCCCGATGACGTGATCGTGAGCTGGCTGCCGTTGTATCACGATATGGGGCTGATCGCGGGCTTCATGATGCCGCTCATTCAGGGGATTCCGCTCGTGCTGATGTCGCCGTTCGAATGGGTGCGCGCCCCTGCCATGCTGTTACGCGCCATCGACGCCTACCGCGCGACGCTGTGCTGGCTGCCTAATTTCGCCTACAATCACTGCGCCCGGCGAATCCGCGAGCGCGATCTCGACGGATTGTCGATCGCGTCGATGCGGCTGTTCGTCAACACCTCGGAAAATGTCTCCGACGCTAGTCATCAACTGTTTTACGACCGTTTCGCCGCGATCGGCTGCACCCGCGCCATGCTCTCGACCAGCTACGGAATGGCGGAAAATGTGTTTGCGGTCTCGCAGACCCGCGCCGGGGAACTGCCCCGTGTCGAGACGATCGATCGTGATGCGCTGGAACATGAACGACGCGCGGTCGTCGTCGCGGCGGATCACCCGCGTGCCGTCGTCAGGACGGCGTGTGGCACGGCGATCGCGGGTACACAGATGCGCGTGATCGACCGCGACACGGGCGCGCTGTTGGGCGATCGTCAGGTGGGGGAATATGTCATCACCAGCGATTGTCTGCTGACTGAATACTACCGCCGACCCGACCTGAACCCGATTGACGCCGACGGCTGGTATCGCACCGGGGACATTGGCTATCTCGCTGACGGCTGCGTATATGTGAGCGGGCGCGTGAAAGACCTGATTATCAACGGCGGCAAGAATATCTTTCCGGGTGACATCGAGGCGATCGTGAACGAAGTCGAGGGTGTGTATCCGGGGCGCGTGGTCGCGTTTGGCGTCGATGACGTGCGCGAAGGGACTGAATTGGTGGCGGTAGTGGCGGAGGTGCGCGCTATGCAGGATGCCGAAACGCTGCACCGCATCAACGCCGACATTCGCCGGATCGTCTCGACGCGGGCGGGGGTGACCGCCAGCTACGTGCAGTTGGTGGACGACCGCTGGCTGATCAAGACATCGAGCGGCAAGATCGCCCGATCTGCTAACCGCGACAAGTGGCTGCGCGAGCGCGCGGAAGCGGGCGCATCATGATGCGCGCGGCGGCGATCTGCCTGATCGTGTTGAGCTTGCTCGCCACAGCAGCACAGACACAGGAGGACGATATGCGTGTGCGACTGTCGGATCGTGTCAGAGAACGAGTCGCCTCGATCGCGGCACGCGGACGAGCATCGGAGCTGGGCGCGGACACGTTCGCCAAAGTCGGCGACAGTCTCAGCGTCGCGGAACATTATCTGAAGCCGATAGCGCGTGATCTGGCGATCCTGGGCGACTATACCCAGCTGCGCAACGTGCTGACTGCCTACAGCGCCGAGTCCTACAGCCGGGCATCGCTCGCGACGGGCGTCGGCTGGACGAGCTATGTCGTGTTGCAAGCCGAATACGCTAATGCCGACGACTGCCGCCCGCACGAGTCGCCGCTGGCGTGCGAATATCGGATCATGCAGCCGTCGGTCGCGCTGATCCTGTTTGGATCGAACGATGTGGGCATCCTGAGTCCACTTCAGTACGAGTACAACATGCGTCGTATCCTGGATTTCACCATCGGACGCGGGATCGTGCCGATCCTGAGTACCATTCCGCCGCGCATCGGACGTGAAAGCGAGGTCGAGGCGTTCAACGTGATCGTGGTGGCGCTGGCGGACGAGTACGAGCTGCCGTTGATCCACCTGTGGCGCGCCATGATGACGCTATCCGATTACGGCTTGGACGAAGATGGTGTACACCCGACCGTTCCGCCGGGCTTGTTCGCCGGGGCGGTCGATTTTCGCGCCGATAATCTCTATTACGGGCATGTCATTCGCAATCTGACGACGCTGCACATGCTGGACGCGGTGCAGCGCGTGGTCGCGCGGCGGTAACGTGATGATGAGGCGTCGATTGGCGATCACCAGTATCGTCGTTCTGTTCGCGGTATCAGCCTGCGTGGCGCAGGAATATACGCTGCCCACGTCGATCTCACTGCCAACCGTGACCGTGACGCCGATCGTCATCGCTGCCGTGCCAACCGTGACCATGACGCCGATCGATATGGCTGCGCTGCCGACGGTCGAGACGCCGAATGTCGTGATCCTCGATGCGCCGACCGTTTTCAGCACGGCGACGCCGATCACGCTCTCGCGGGCACTGACGAACGGCGCACCTTTTCCGTCGGTGTTCGTGAAGGTGCCGCTGCCCGGCATAGTGGCGCCGATGGTCGCTGTCGTCGTCACGCTGGCGCCCACGATCGAGTCCGCCTCGATCGTCCCTGTCGTGATCACCACAGCACCGCCGTCCACCGCGATCGAGGCAGCCCCAACGTTGATCGCCGCAGCGCCGACCGCGATCGTGTCCAGTCAGATGGCTGGCTCCGTCGGCGCGATCGCGGCTCCCGTCGAGTCGGTCGGGGCGAATCTCGATGGCAGTCGTTCGCTGCTGCGCGATCTTCCGACGTTCGCGCAGTTCGACACGCCGCAGGTGCGGGTCATCGCTGAACGTGGACGGGCGCTCGGCGTGCGTGGACAGGTGTTCACCACCGTTGGCGACAGCAACAGCGTGAGCGGCGATTTTATGCGTCCGCTGGTGCTGGAAAATTACTGTGAGTGGGGGACATACAGCCCGCTGCAAGAGGCGGTGCGCTACTTTTCTGTGCCGACCGACGGCATCTCGCGGTCATCGTTCACCCACGAGAGTATCGCCGTGCAGATGGGTTTTAACAGTGCCGCCGCGCGCGACCCCTTTTGGGCGACCGATCCGCGCTGCGAGGGGGGTGAGACCCCGGTGGTGTGTGAGCTGCGTGTGGTGCAGCCCGCGATCATCATCTTCATGCTCGGCGGCAAGGATGTCAGTCGGATGAGTCTGGCGACCTATCAGGCGAATATGGCGGCGCTGGTCGATGATGCGAGCGCGCGCGGGACGATCCCAGTGCTTACGACCTTCGTGGTGCTGCCAGGGCGGGACGTATACGACGAATCGCTGGCATTCAATCTGGCGCTGGTCGATATCGCGCGGTCGCGTGGTATTCCGCTGATCAATTTATGGGCGGCGGCGGAAAACCTGCCTGGAAATGGCATCGCCGCCGACGGCACGCATCTGCGCACGCAGCCGGGACGTTTCTGCGACTTCGACGGTGGCGAGCAGCGTTACGGCGGCACGCTGCGCAATCTACTGACCCTGAACGCGCTCGATCTGCTGCGGCGGGGCGTGTTGGCGCGCTGATCAGCGTCCGTCGAGCAGACGCGCAAGATCGGCGCGGCGGAAAAACGCACGAAAGGACGTGACCTCATCCAATGCGGTCGTCAGGGTCGCTTCGGCGGTCGCCAGCGCGGGATCGACAGCACCTGTGCCCAATGCGACGCGCCATCTGTCATTCGTGATAGGCTGTGTGGAGATCGCGCCGCTGCGCACCGCCCATGCCAGCGCCAGCAGAACCACCTGATCCGTCGTCGCCAACGCACTGGTCAGCGCATCGATCCCGACGAACCCGTCTTTTTCGGAGATGGCGTATTTGATAAGCGCTAAAAAGCGTTTGCGGAACGCCGTGCCGCCGTTGATCGGTGGATCGACGGCATATACGAAGACGGTTTGCGCGCCGACGCGCGCCAAGGCGCTCACGAGGTCGCCGCGCACCGCCGGAGTCGTCCAGATCGCCAGCGCGGATGTGGTTGTCAGCTCGTGCCGACCGACGCCCGCGACCGGATCGCCGCCTTCGCGCCATACCAGCAGATCAGGGTGATCGGCTCGTAATGACAGCAGCGAAGCTGTCTTGTCGGAATCGGCGCGCAGGTCATGGATCGTCGCTGTCGTGCGGCGGCGTCCATCGACCGCGATCGCCGCGACCGCCGGACGCGAGTCGATGTACTCGACCTCGACCCGCCGCGCGCCTTTGTAGGTGCTGGCACGCAGCGTACAGGCGAGGTCAAAACGTCCGCCGGGTGTGTCCTGCGTGTCAAGAGCGTTAGCGCCGGGCAGGGGCAGGGTGGCGCTGTCCCACCACAGCGCGCGCAGCGCCGCACCAGAAGCATCCTCGACGATCAGCGCGCGGTGTTCGCCGCCGCGTCCGATCATCTGATGCTCGCGCAGGGTCAGGTCGGGGATCGCCAGCAGCAGCGGCGGATTGCCCGCGCCGAATGGTGCCAGCCGCGCCAGCGCCTCTGCCGACTCGACGGTCATGTCCGCGATGCCGACGATCGCATCGATCGCGCGTTCTCCGATGGTGACCTGTCCACGTGACTCCCGTACCGACTTGTCGAGCGCGCGCCGCAATGGGGCGATATTGCGCATCGGCAGCCGCAGCCCCGCCGCCATGGTGTGTCCGCCGTAGCCCGTGATTAAATGGGCGTGTGCGCCAAGCGCCGCTGTGATGTCCACGCCCTCGACCGAGCGTGCAGAACCGCGCGCTTCGCCGTCGTAACCCTCAGTGACCAGCAGAATCACCGGGACGTTGTAGCGCTCGACCAGCCGATTCGCCACGATGCCGACGACGCCGGGATGCCAGTCCGGGGCGCTCAGGATCAGCACAGCCGATGTACGCAGCACGGGTTCGCGGACGATTTGCGCTTCGGCACCCGCATCGATCTGATCGACCAGCAGACGGCGCTGCGCGTTCAGATTTTCCAGGGTGAGGGCGATGGTGCGTGCGCGATCGCCGTCGGATTCGAGCAGCAGATCGACTCCGAGCATGGCGTCACCGAGTCGTCCGGCAGCGTTGAGCCGTGGAGCGATGACGAAGCCGATGTGTCCTTCATCGATGCGCGCCGCCTCCAGTCCCGCTGTCTCTGCCAGCGCCGCCAAGCCGGGGCGCAGCCCGGCGCGCAGGGCTCGCAAGCCGCGTTGCAGCCAGTAGCGGCTGTCGCCGGTCTGCACCGCCACATCCGCGACGATGCCGAGCGCGACCAGATCGAGCAGCGGCGTGATCGCCTCGGGCGAGTCGTCCAGCGCGCGGATCACCTGCAGCGCCACGCCGACTCCGGGCAGCGTCCGCATCGGATGATCGTGCGGGAGTCGCTGCGGATTGATATTCGCCAGCGCGGGCGGGAGTGTGTCCGCCAACTGATGATGGTCGGTCACGATCATGCTGGCGCCGCGCTCGTTAGCATAGGCGATGGCGTCATGGGCGGCGATCCCGGTGTCACAGGTGACGAACAGGCGCGCGCCGCTGTCGATCAGCCGCGCCAGCGCTGGAATCTGCAAGCCATGACCGTCCCTTGCGCGATCGGGGATGTGTCGCAGCACGCGCCCGCCGCGCGCGCTGAGTGCCTGAGTCAGCAGTGCGGTCGCGGTCTGCCCGTCCACATCAAAATCGCCCCAGACGGCGATCGGTTCGCCGTGATCCAGTGCTGCCCGGATGCGCGCGACGGCGATCGCCATGTCGGGCAGGTCGAGTGGATCGGACGGGGTATAGGCGTCGGGATCGAGAAAGCGCCGTGCCGCGTCGAGAGTGGTGATCCCGCGCCGTGTCAGGGCGGACGCGGCGAGCAGGCTGCCGCCGACCGCCGCGATCACGTCGGGGGAGGGGGTGACCGGGACGGGATCGCGCCAGGGTCGCATCGGCGGTCAGAACGCGATCGGGTCGAGCGCGTCGAAGTCGATCGGCACGTCGGCGTCGGCATCATCGAGCGTGTTCACCGCGTCACCTGCGCGCGTCCCCCGATCGGTGTAGGAACGGTACACGCACAATTGACAGTGACGTTCGTCGGCGGTGAGCGGGAAGCCCGCTTCATCGTCCGGGCGCGCCACGATGTCTGCGATCGCCGCGTCGATGCGCTGACCCGCGCGTGCGTCCGCCGCCGCGTCAAAAGTGAACTGTTCCGGTCGATCGGGCGCCGACGCGAACCAGTAAATCATCGTGATGCGTTCCGGCGGGATCAGCGTGCCATACAGATGTGTCCCGGCGCGTGCCAGCACATACGGGTAGACGATCGTCTGCCAGCGAGACGCCAGATAATCGCGCGATGGGCGGCGCGGGGTCGTCTTCCAATCGACGATGACCGCGCGATCGCCGGGCGCGACCGCCAGCAGATCGTATTTCGCCACCAGCCGCGTCCCCGCCGACGGGATCGCCATACTCAACGCCGTTTCCGCCCGTCGGCGCGCGGGCAGATCGGCGGACGCCAGGAAGGTCAGGTATGCCGCGAACCAGGTCGCCAGTGTCTCGTTTTCGCCGTCGGGATCGCTATCGCCAGCGAGGGCGGCAGTAAGCACGTCCGCCGGTATGCCGATCTGATGCTGCTGCACCAGCAGATGAAAGCGCTCTCCCAATGTCATCTGGCGCTCGAACAGACGCAGCGGCTCGGAGTCCGGCGCGGGATAGCGCTGCCCTTTGATGGTGCGCAGATAGAAGCGCAGCGGACAATCTGCGTAGTCCTGAAGCGCGGATTGACTGAATTGAAAGCTGTCAGGAAGCTGTGCCATGTGTATCGTCCAACAAGTAGGCGAGTTCAGTAAATCATTTAAGACTCAGCGAAGCCCTATCGTGTTATCATTCTACCTGAGAACTGCTGTGCTGTTTATCGATGAATGTCGCAGGAGTAAAACATGAAACTCGGTGCATTTTCGATCAGTCTGAGCGTCAAAAATCTGCAGGCGTCGCAATCCTTCTACGAGAAACTGGGCTTCAGCACTTTTGGTGGCAACGCCGCCGAAAATTGGCTGATCATGAAGAATGGCGATCACATCGTCGGGCTGTTTCAGGGCATGTTCGAGAAGAACATGCTGACCTTCAATCCTGGCTGGGATCAGGACTCCAACACGCTCCCTGCTTTTTCCGATGTGCGAGAGCTGCAACGACACCTGAAAGCACAGGGCATCGCCTTCGAGTCCGAGGCTGATGAAACCACAAGTGGACCTGCCAGCTTTGTGGTTGTCGATCCCGATGGAAACCCAGTCCTGATCGATCAGCACGTCTGAACCCTTGTTCGTGCACTATTCCCATCCCAGGCTGTGTCATACGAAAAAACAGACCGTCAGCGCGCGTCATATCTGACTAATCGTCCTCCCCGCTGATGCCCATTTCGGCTTGTGCATAGCGTCGCAGCTCGATGAAGGCATCGGCGGCGCCTGCTTCGCGGCGGCGTCCGCTGTTGAAGCTGACGATTAATTCTTTGCGGGCGCGGGTGATGCCAACGTACAACAGTCGCAGTCGCTCCCCGATCAGCTCGTCGCGGGCGCGCGTGGTGGCGTGACCCTCGATGTAGTCGTAATTGAACGAGTCGGCGCTGGCTTGCAGCTGCGCCAGCGCCTCGGCGCGGAGATTGAGCGAGTCGCGCGCGAAATATTTCTCGTCGTAATAGCTCTCGCCCGGTACACCGGACGGAAAATCGTAATTGTTGACCGAGAGCAGATACACCCGGTCCCATTCCAGCCCTTTGGCGCTGTGCATGGTGGTGATGGCGACCTTGCCGCGATGCTCGTCGGGGTTGAAGGCGCGCGCCGCCGCATCCATGCCCAGAAATTTGCGTTCGTGACGGGCGATCTCCGCTAGCGCTTCGGTGAACTGGGGCAGCCGCCAGTCAGGTTGGCGGTTGGCATAGCCGCGCAGCACGACCGCCAGGCTGTGCGCCAGCGCGAGATCGGCGGGTTCCTGAAACAGATCGCCCGCCAGCACCAGGATCAGTTGATCGATCGGCAGCACCGATGCCGCGCCCCAGCGCCGGATCAGATCGCGGAACGCGGACAGTTCGTTCATCAGCGGCGGATCAGCGGCGATCATGGCGGATGCGGCGCTGTCTTCACGCAGCCAGTCGCGTCCGCCGGGGGCGGGTGCGAGAAAGTCCTCGATATGAGCGATGGCGCCGATCGTCTTTGCGATGCCGATCGTGCGGGCGTTGGCGTCGGCGTCGTCGCGGGTGTCGCGCCGCCAGACGCGATAGACCTTCGCCAGCCAGCCAGGGGCGTCCGGGTGTGCCAGATAATTCAGCACATTGCCGAGCGCGCCAGCCGCCTGACGGGTGCTGGTCGAGCTTTGCAGCACCTCGACGATCGGCAGATCGAGATCGTGCTTGTTCACAAAGTCGATCAGATCGTACCCGCGTCGATTGCGCGGCACCAGCACGGCACAGGTCGCATCCGGGTGATCGGGCAGCCAGCGTGACAGCGAGGCGATCGTGCGCTCGATCTCCTCGTTGGGCGTGAGCGTGCTGCCGATGAAGGCGATCCGGGCGGACTCGGCGGGCGGATTGGGCTGCGGATCGCCTTTCGGCGTCGGGCGGATGTAGGGCGGTCGCAGTGGACGCCGGCTGCGCACGGCGCTGTTGGGGTGTCCGGTCGTCGCCCAGTCGATCAGGTGATTGGCGAGCGCCTGGATCGGCTCCGCCGACCGTCCACTGTCGGGCAGATCCAGCGACAATACTCCCGGTTCTTCAAGAAAGCGCCACAGCAGTTCGGGGTTGGCGGTGGTGAAGGTCTCGTAGATCGCCTGATTCGGATCACCGACGCGCACCCAATTGCCGCCTTCTGCGACCAGCAGACGCAGGATGTGCTCCTGTAACTGGCTGCTATCCTGTGCTTCGTCTTCCAGGATGAAACGCCACCTGGCACGCAAACGCGCCAGCAGCACGGCGTCGGTCTCCAACGCGCGCAGCGCCAGCCGTATCAGGTCTTGAAAATCGACCGCACCCCGATAGCTCAGTCCGCGCTGATAGTAGGCGTAGATGGCGTGGCACAATTCCGCCAGCGGCAGTGGTTCCTCGTAACGGTCGAGCAGGTCGCGCACGCCTTCGGCGGTCAGTGTCATATCTTTGGCACGCTGGATGAAGGCGCCGGCGATGTCGGTGATCATACGCGGCAGTTCGTCGCGGATGATGGTCTCACGGCGACCGGGTTTCAGGTCGGACGCCAGCAGTCGATCGCCGATCGTCGGATCGGCGCGCAGCACCGTCGCGGCGGCGTCGCTCAACAGTTCGCCTGTTTCACGTTCGTCCAGGATGACGAAGCCGTCTGTCAGCGCCAGCAAGCCCGGATTTTCGCGCACGATGTCAGTGCAGACGCCGTGCAGCGTGCGCACACGATAGCCGACGGTCGGCAGCAGTCCGCGATCCTTCAGAAAGGCGCGAATCTGCCCGCTGAAATTTTCGACGGCGGCGTTGACCAGCGTGACGATCAGCACTTCCTCCCCGTCAGCGATGCGCTCCGCGATCAGCTTCGCCGCCAGCGCTGACAATGTGCGCGTCTTGCCGCTGCCCGGCACAGCGGCGACGCCGAGCTTGCCCCCTGTGTAGGCGAGGATGGCACGCTGTGCCGATCGTGCGGTGAAGATCGTCATGCCGGCATCTCCTCGGATGGGCTGGACGGATCGGACTCGGCGGACGCCAGCGGCGGCAGACGGCGCAGGAGGCGGTTGACCGTCTCCAGCAGATCGCCGCCCCCGGACGTGCCGGTCTCACCCAATTCGGTGATCCCCCAGTAGACACGCTGACGGCAGCGCCGCAGCAGCCCGATCACCAGCCGGTACAGCACCTCGTGACGGTAATGCTGCTCGTGCGCATCGTCCCACTGCGCGCCGTCCCATTGGCGGCTGAGGACGATCGGATGCGTGAGCGGCTGAAACACCCGCTCCGACCAGCCGCGCCCGCCGATGTCGAGCCAGATTTGAAAATCGACGGCGCGATTGTCCATCAGGAAGGTGTAAGCCGGCGCGACCAATACGGCGTTGTCGTCGGGACGCAGCCATGCAGCGGTGTACTGGTTGGCGATCACGCCTGCCTCGATCATGGCGATGTATTCGCGCCCGATCGGGACACCGGCGTCGTGCGAGGTGCGCTCCAGTGTGCGCCGAAAGCCGCGCGCCGACTCGACCAGCGAGGCGATCGCATCGGCGGCGATCAGGTCGCGGTGCAGTCCGTAGCCGCGCGCCGACAGCACCTCACCGAACAGGCGGCTGAAGAAGTGATCGAGCGCCGGATCGAGCGGGGTATCGGGTTGTGCGGCGGCTTTCTTGCGCCCGCGCTTCGGCTTGGCGTTGGGGTCGGCGACAGGTGGTGCCGTCGTCTCGGTGATGTAGGCGTCGAGCCATTCCCGCAGTCGATCATACTTTTCACCGACGGTATAGGTCAGCCGTTCTTGCAGTTCCGCCGGGATCGACTCGAACGGTGCCAGTCGCGCCGATTCGCGCTCGGCGTAGACCGCCCCCGTCAGCAGATGTGCTCGCGCCAGATCGAGCGCGCCCGCCTCGCGCGGACTGAGCGCTGCCATGAGCGCGTGCACCAGATCGTTGCGGTCGATACGCGCGCCCCACGACGGATGCGCCAGCTTTGCGAGGGTCAGCAGCGCACGCACGACCGGCTCATCGCGCAGCGAGCGCGACGGGCGGTGTGATCGTGCCGGGATCGTGCGCGCGGCCAGCCGTTCGAGCATCGAGAAACGCAGCGCGTCGGTCATGAAGGGCGCCATGATCGCGATTTGCCGGGGCGGGACACCCACTGCGATCAGCCCGCCTGTGGTGTCGGCTGCCCAGTCGAGCATCTCCGGTGTGAAACGCGCGGCATGCAGATTGAAGGCAGCGCGCGCGTCGCCGTCCGCAGGAACCGCGAATTCCTTGAGGGCGAGCGCCATCTCTGCGCGCAAGGCACCGACATTCGCGGACATGACGAACGAGTCCGCGAACTCGATCTCCTCGTCGCACGCCGTATGCAGATCATACGCGGCGTCCTCGTCGGCACCCAGGAAACGACGATAGCCCGCGTCGGAGTCGAAGATCACCAATGCGCTCTCGCAGCGCGCCAGCCATGCGCCGAAAAAGCGGGTGGTGGCGGCGTTTTCTTCCTCGATATTGTCGAGGAAGAGGTGCGGCGCATCCGTGAACAGCCGATCGGCGCATACGGGCAGGGTGTGCATCATGAAGGTCTCGACCAGTAGAGAAAAGTCGAGCAGGTGATGCGTCAGACAGTAGTCACGGAAGCGGGCGATCACGTCCTGCACTTCGTCGTACATGCGTGTCTGCACCGGGTCACCCGCCCACGCCGCCTTGAGGCGGGCAGATACCTCGTCCAGCGCGAACCCGCCGATGGCGGCTTTATTGAGATTATCGAGCAGCTGGCTGTACAGGCGTCCGCGCGGCAGAGTGACGGTCTCGAAATAGCCGGAGTCCTCGATCAGCGGCGTGACGATGTGCGCCATGACGTATTGTGCCGTCTCCAGGCTGAGAAAGGTCGGCGGGGCGGACGCGGCGGCAAACCCGGCGCGCGGCGAGATCATCTCCCAGTAGAGCGCGACCTGTTCACGGGCGATGCCGCTGAATGTGGTCACGCGCACCTGTCCGCCCGGCGGGAGATCGGCGCGGCGCAGCGCCTCGACGTAGGGTAGCGCCAGCGATCGCTGCGGCGTGATCACCGCGATCGAGTCGGCGGGCACGCCGGCGTCGAGCAGATGCAGCAGCCGCGCCGCGCCGGTCGTCGTCTTGCCGGTACCGGATGCGCCCTCCAAAAAGAGTCGTCCGCGCCCGATGGGACGCTCGACGATCTGGCGCTGAAATGGGGTGAGCGTCAGGTTGAACATGAACGTATATTCTACCATGAAACGGCGATTCACGCGAAAAACACGCACCCGCCGGGGATCATCTACCCAGACACATCGGGCAATCCAATTCCCTAAGCCCGCCCGTTCATTCTGATGCGACCGCCCTGTCTCCTCACGACAGGCGCAGGCGGCATGGTTCGCACTGTGCCTAGCCGCGCCCGCGCGATCTTCGGCATAATGAACCCACGTACCTGACCCATCCAGAGAGCGGAACCCCCTTTCATGCGCGCGTATCTCGATCTGCTGCGTTCCAATCCTAATTTCGCCCGGCTGTGGCTGTCACAGGTGGTCAGCCTGACCGGAGACTGGTTCAACACGATCGCGCTGTCGGCGCTGGTAGTCGCGTACAGCCCGCAAAACGCGGGGTGGGCGGTCAGCCTGCTGCTGCTGGCGCGCACGGTGCCGCCGCTGCTGATCAGCCCGTTTGCGGGCGTGCTGATCGACCGCTTCGACCGTAAGGCGCTGCTGGTGTGGACGAACTATTTACGCGCGCTGGTGGTGATCGGCTTCCTGCTGACCACGACTGACGCCGGCTGGCTGTGGTTGATCTACGTGCTCTCGATCCTCCAATTCGCGCTGGCGGCGATCTTCGAGCCGTGCCAGCAGGCGATCACGCCGTCGCTGGTCGAGCGGGATGATCTGGTCACCGCCAATACGCTCAATACAGTCACGTGGTCGGTGTTACTGGCGTTCGGCGCGGTGATCGGCGGGGTAGTGGCATCGGTGGTCGGCTTGAGCGCGGCGCTGCTGATCGATGCGGTGTCGTTCATGATCGCCGGGCTGTTGGCGGCGTCGGTGCGTTATCAGCCAATCCGCGATGTGGCGGTCATCGTGCCGGGCGCGCCCGTCGAACGAGTGACCTTCTGGGACGGGGTGCGTTACCTGCGCCGCAACAGTGACGCGGCCAGCACGCTGTTCGTGAAATTTGCCGGCAGCCTGGGCAATGTCGATACGCTGATCATCATTTTTGGCACGAAATTGTTCGTGATGGGCGAAGGCGGCACGCTGTCGCTCGGAATCCTCTACAGCGCCTTCGGTCTGGGCGCGGTGCTGGGTCCGGCTCTGCTCAACCGCTTCAACGATGGCAGCATGGGGCGAATGCGCATCCTGATCGCGGTGGCGTTCGCCTGGATGATGCTGGCGTGGCTGCTGTTGGGGTGGGCGGGTTCGCTGCTGGTGGTGTGCATTGGCTTGATCGTGCGGGCGATGGGCGGATCGGTCAACTGGACTTACAGCACGGTCATCCTGCAAAAAGTGACCGACGATGCCTATCTGGGCCGGGTGTCGTCGTGGGATTGGGCGCTGTATTATCTGGCGACTGTCATCACGACGATCGTACATGGCGCGCTGGTCGATGCCTTTGGCGGCGACGATGTGACCGGGGCAACCTCGGTCACTTTTGTGGTCGCGGCGATCGCGCTGATGGTGTGGAGCCTGGTCGTGCGCCGATTGCACACCTCTGATAAATTAGCAGCATTGTCCTAAACTTCCTAAGCCAAAATAAGCCGTTCGGACACATAACGGCGCTGTGAAAAGCGTTAACATGATATTCGTCACAGGATCACAGGACTGATCGTTTTATTGGCTTCCCCACAATAAAATGCTGATACACTGAATAACAAGTTGACCTATTCTTTGTTCAGCTTGACGAGACGTTTCACCGCGATCTTTTTTATGATCTATGTGATGAATTTGTCCGATTTAGATGTATGGCAACACGCCTGAGGGAGTCCGACGATGGCTGACAGGATGATCGACCCGGATAGCGCGCTATCCGCATACTATCGCCACTGGAACGCCGATTCTGAAAAATTTACGGGCTGCGACGCGCTGGTCACGGCATTGGAGAGCGGTTGGACGATCGAGGGGGTGGTCTTTCGTCAGGAAATCTGGCTGTCGGGCGTGCGTCCGGTCAGTGTGTTTCACTTTGATTTGAGCCGCGATGACGTGCGCGCCAAGATGCGCGTATGTCATAATCCGTTCATCGTGCGCCTGCTGAACGATCTGCCCGTGCAGGTGGTGGCGATCAATCAGCGCAAGCAGGAAGAGCGCGTGCGTTTCTTCTAGTCAGGCGCCGAAACATAGTCAGGCGCCGAAACAGGCTGACCTGGTGCGCGGATCACCCGCATCGTTTTGCCTGGTCTGTAAGGTGTTCATAACCATTATGCGTTGACAGCGCGGCGCCCGTCCACTACCCTTCACAGGCGCCGCGTCTTTTCACCCTCGCAGAGGTTCATGTGATCGAACTCATCAAAGTCATTTTGCTCGGCATCGTCGAGGGGATCACCGAATTTTTGCCGATCTCCTCGACGGGACATCTGATCGTCTTTACGGCGCTGCTGCAGCCTGCTTTCACCCGCTCGATCGACAGTACCTTTGTGATTTTCATTCAACTGGGCGCAGTCGTCGCGGTGATATTGTATTATGCACGCGACCTGTTCGATGATGCACGACAACTTTTGACCAGTGCCGCTGTCCGGCGATTCTGGCTGCATATCCTGGTCGCGTTCATGCCCGCCGCGGTCGTCGGTATCCTGGCGCGCGACTTCATCAAGGCGACCTTGTTTTCGCCGCTGGTGGTGGCGATCACGCTGATCCTCGGCGGAATCGTCTTTATCCTCCTGGAACGCACAGCGTTTGCAGAACGAGCGACTCAGGACACGATCGAGGCGATTACGCTGCGGCAGGCACTCATGATCGGTGTGGCACAGACGGTCGCGCTCATTCCCGGTGTGTCACGGTCGGCAGCGTCGATTCTGGGCGGCATGGGCGTCGGGTTGACGCGCAAGGCAGCGACCCGCTTTTCGTTCTATCTGGCGATCCCGACTCTGGGCGGTGCCACCCTGCTGGATCTCGTCCTCAGCCTGGACGAGATCGACTCCGGGGATTGGGCATTCCTGGTGATTGGCGCCGTCGTCGCGGGGATCGTGGCGTATCTGTCGATCAGATGGCTGGTGAATTATGTGGCGAATCACCGCTTCACCGCCTTTGGGTTCTATCGCATCGGCGCGGGCATGGTGATCCTGCTGCTGTTGGCGTCGGGCGTGCTGGTCTGAACACTCGGTTTGCAGTTCTATCGGTCCCGAAGCATAATTAACTTGAATGGACTCGCAGTCAGCGTATAGGGTGATGGTCGGGTGTGATGAAAAGAATACTGGTCGTCGAGGATGCCCTTACCCTCCGAAAAGACATCGTAGAGATGTTGGAATTCGAGGGATTCGAGGTGGACAGTGCTGAAAACGGCAAGGTCGGATTAGAGCGCGTATATGCCAGCCGCCCTGATCTGATCATCAGCGACATCATGATGCCGATCATGGATGGGATGCGGCTGCTGGAGACGCTGCGCGGCGACAGCGCCACCGCCTCGATCCCGCTGATCTTCCTGACCGCACGCACCGATCGTCTGGATATTCGGCAGGGCATGGAGCTGGGCGCGGACGACTTTGTGACCAAGCCGTTCCACGCTGCTGAACTGCTGGCGACCGTACAGACCCAGATAAGGAAACAACAACAGCGGGCGGAAGAGATCGAGCGGCGCATGGAGGATCTGCGCGGCAATATCATTCTGGCACTGCCGCATGAGCTGCGCACACCGCTCAACGCCATACTTGGCTTTTCCGAGCTGATGATGTCCGACGCGATGACCCTATCGGCTGACCGTGTGCGCGACATGGCAAAGCACATTCACAATGCCGGTAAACGGTTGTATGCCCTGGTCGATAATTATCTGCTGTACGCGCAGCTGGAACTGCTGCTGACGGATCCGCGTCGTGTGGCGGAGGCGCGTCTCGAATTCGCGCTGCACCCCGAATTGACGATCGCTGCCAGCGCCTATGGCTGTGCGGCGCATTATGTGCGCGCCGAGCGGCTGCAGCTCGATTTGCAACCACTGGCACAGCTCGCTATCAGCGAGATTTATCTCAAAAAGCTGGTAGACGAGCTGATCGACAATGCCTTCAAATTTTCTCCAAAGGACAGTGTGGTCGCTGTCCGCGCCAGCGCCCAGGATAATTTCTACGAAATCCAGATCAACGACCAGGGAGTCGGCATTGGCGCGGAACAGGCGATGCAGATCGGCGCCTACATGCAATTTTCGCGTCGGCTGCAAGAGCAACAGGGCAGTGGACTCGGCTTGATCATCGCTCGCCGTCTGTGCGATGTCTATGGCGGTCACATGATGATTGAGAGTGATCCCGGTGCGGGTACGACCATTACGGTGACGCTGCCGATGACCTCAGCGCCATAAAATCGTGTAGACAAGCTAAACAGCCCATACAGAAACAGCCCGTACAGTCGCAGCTTGTTTGCGCACGGTCGTTTGTGCGCTCGCTGAAACACGCTATAATCCTATTCAGGTTTGCGTCGTGCCCGCGAGAAGGAAATCGGTATGCCCAGAAAATGGTCACAGTCGGGGTGGTTGTCTACGGGAATCGCCTTCATCTTGCTGGCGTCGGGATGTTTCCAGCCTGCGGGTGCTGGTCTGGAAGCGACCAACCTCGCTCAGGGTCTCCCGACCTTCACGCCGTTTCCGTCGGACATTCCGACCGAAACGCCCATACCCACCCTCACTGAAACGCCGACGCTGGAAGTGACGGTCATCACCGCCACCCCGTCGCTCGACTTTCTGATCAGCGCCACGCCGATTCCGGGTGCCGCTAGTGCCACCTCGACTCCGATTGAAGTAGCGATGGCGCAGGATATCGAACCCATCTGGCAGACTGCGACTGCGATTTATTTGCAGCAGATCGGGATCGAACCCGGCATCCTGCCGACCTCAACCACTGATCCTGGCTTCATCGATCCGCTGCTGCTGACCGCGACTCAGCTGGTGCGCAATGCGACGCTGGCAGTCGAAATTCCGCTCACACAGACGGCTGCCGCCATGTTCGGCGCGACACCCACGCTGACGCCGCCGCCATTGATCATTCAGCCGACTCAAGGGGCGCCCGTTGTCATTTTGTCTGGCAACGACTGCGAACACCAGGTACAGACGACCGATCGGAACCTGTATCGCCTCGGTCTCGAATACGGTATCCACTACCTGGATATCGCGTATTACCCGCTCAACAGCATCGTCAATCCTAACCTGATCTACATCGGGCAGAAGATTATCATTCCTGGCTGCGGCACGACGGGCAAAGTCCCGCCGCCCACCTGGACGCCAACCGCTACCAGCAACTTTCCAACGGCAATGGGCGGTGCTGCCGGTTATCCGACCTTCACCGGGAATTACCCGACCTTCACCGGATCGCCGATCGAATATACCGTTCAGGCGGGGGATACGCTGTTCTATCTGTCGCTGCGCTACGGGCTGCCCATCGCCTCGATCGTGGCGCGCAACCCGCAGATCACCAATATCAATCTGATTTACGTCGGTGACCGAATCGTGATCGGCTGATCGACGCAATGATCGAGATCGAGCGCGGACGCCAGCTCATTTATGAGGGGCGGGTCATCAAACTGAGCGTGCTGGAGATGGAGCTGCCGAATGGGGCGATCGCGCACCGCGATGTGATCGCCCATCCTGGCGCCGTCGCCATCGTCGCGCTGGACGACGATCGCCAGGTGCTGCTGGTGCGTCAGTATCGTGCCGCCATCGGTCAGATCATGTTGGAGATACCAGCGGGCACGCTGAATCCGGCAGAAAATCCGATCGTATGCGCAGCGCGAGAATTACAGGAAGAAGCGGGCTACAGTCCAGGGAAGCTGGAGTCTCTCGGTGGGATGTTTGTCGCGCCGGGGTACACATCGGAATACATTCATCTGTTCCTGGCGACCGAGCTGTCCCCGTCGGTACTGCCGATGGACGACGACGAATTCTTAGAGGTCGAGCGCATGTCGCTGGATGACGCGCTGGCGCAGATCGACGCAGGCATCATCAACGACGGTAAGACGATCGCCGGGCTGCTGCGCGCGCAACGCTGGCTGCGGACGGGGTAACGACGCTCCCCATGCGTCCAAAACGGGACAATGTGCACGCATTGTCCCTACACCCCTAAAATGGGATGATGTACAATATCGTCTTCTATGTAGGACGATCATTCGATACGCCGCGAGGCGTATCTTTTTTGGAGAGAGCCACCATGCACGAATTGTTACAAGCGTTGCAAACCCCGATTCCGAATCATCCTGAATTCGGCGCGGGTGATACTATCAAAGTACACATTCGCGTCGTCGAAGGCGACCGCGAGCGCGTGCAGATTTTTCAGGGCATCGTGATCGTCACGCACGGCGGTGGCAACAATCGCACCTTCACCGTGCGCCGTATCGCGTCGCACGGCATCGGCGTCGAGCGCACTTTCCTGTACAACAGCCCGCGCATCGACAAAATCGAGGTGCCGCGCCGCGCCAAAGTGCGTCGCGCACAGCTCTATTACATGCGCAATCTGCGGGGCAAAGCAGCGCGCCTCAAAGAACGCCGCTGACCCTTCGCGCCACGATGTCCCTTTCTCAAGCCTGGCACGTCAACCCTACCGCACGATCGTAGGGCTGGCGTGCCAGACCCTGTTTAAAATGTTTGCCCGGTTACGGGTACAGGATGCTTCATCCCCCTATTGCCATCGACCGACACGCTCACCACACAAGGATGCACCGCCTATGCGCCCGCTGATCGGTATCAGCATGTCCACGTTCGTCACCAAGACCGGACGCCCGTATCATCGTTCCTACGCCATGAACGCGCAATCGATCGCGGACGCGGGCGGTCTGCCTGTGTATGTACCGACGGGCTTGCCAGACGATCTGCTGCATGAGCTGTATGAACGGCTCGACGGCGTGCTGCTGCCCGGCGGCGGCGATGTCCGTCCATCGGTGTACAATGCTGCCGCGCATCCCCTCAGTGCCAATATCGACGATCAGCGCGACGCGCTGGAGATCACGCTGGCGCGCTGGGCATACGCCGACGACCTGCCGATGTTCGGCATTTGTCGTGGACATCAGGTGTTGAATGTGGCGCTGGGGGGATCGCTGGTGCAGGATATTCCGAGCGAGGTTGGTGCCGACGTACAGCACGAGACGCCCAACGAGCTGCCACGCTCGACGCTGCGTCACGCCGTCACGCTGGTGCCGGGCACTCGTCTGGCGTCGATCCTGGGCGGGACGCGGGTAGAAGTAAACAGCCTGCATCATCAGGCGGTCGAGAAGCTGGCGCCGGGGATGGTGATCGCTGCACTATCGCCCGACGACGAGATCATCGAGGCACTCGAAGCGCCCGACAAGACCTTTGCCCTCAGCGTGCAATGGCACCCAGAAGACCTGTATCAGCACAGCGAAGCCATGCGCCGCCTGTTTACGACCTTCGTCGAGACAGCGCGGACGGGAATGGGAACGTAATCTTATCCGCGACGGCGCATGAACTGCACGATCAGCATGAAACTCAGCATCAGCCGAATTTCATCGTTCGTTGACACCTCGCCTACCTGGTTGAGTGAATAGCGCCCTTCAAAGAGACCGCTCTCTTTTTTGAGCCGTATGTCGGGCGCGGCGGTGTTGACATCCTGTGCCGAATAGCTCGGATGCAGGAAAAAGCCCGTGAATATGCCCACGATCTCGATCTGGCTGACCAGAGAGTCGATAATCTTGATCCAGGGGTTGTCCTCGGTGATGCGATGGGTCACGACGCCCTCGGCATTCATCACTTCATAGGTGGCGCGCCAGATCGATGTCCAGCCTTGCGATTTGATCGCGCCGAGCGCCTGCCCGGTCGATGAGTCGGTAAAGTGGTAGGTGGTCGTAAAATCGAAAATTTTGTCGGCGCGGATGCGATACAGTTCGCGCGAGCGCGACTCATCCTGGAAGACCTGGATGTCCTCTTTCAATTTGAAGACTTTTTGTGAGACGAAACACACGCTCTGACCGCGCGTGTCGCTGACGCTCATACGGGGTGCCAGCGCGACCAGCTTAAAGCGAATATCGAGCGGATAATTGAATGTCATTAAAATTCGTCCTCGGCAAGCAGCTCAGGATGCGGTGGGTTTCTCGAATGGCAGGATGCGGCGCGCCTCTTCGGGAGGGGTGACGGGCAGCACGATGTGAAAGGTGGTGCCGGGTGCTGCGGTCATGTCGTGACCTGGACTCTCCGCCCAGATGCGCCCGCCGTGCCCATCGATGATGCCGCGCGCGATCGTCAGTCCCAGACCGGGACCCGCGCCCATGAATTTATATGACCCAGTCGAATGACGCTGTGGATCGTAGGCACGATAGAATTTATGGAAGATCAGTTCCAGATTTTCTGCCGCGATGCCGACGCCGGTGTCTTTAACCACGACGTGCAATCGTTGGGCGCTGCTATCGCTGTCGGGATCGAGCTCCGCACGAATATCGATGCGTCCGCCGTCGGGGGTAAATTTAACCGCGTTGACGATCACGTTGCGAAATGCCTGTACGAGGCGCTGCATATCGCCTTGCAGCATCGGCAGCCCACTTAAGCCGCTGGCGCGCAGCAGGATTTTGCGTTCGCGGATCGCGTCACCGAGCGGATCGATCGCCATGCGGACGATGCTCTCCAACGAACCAGGCGTGTAGCGCAGGTCCATGGCATCGACATCGATCTGACTGGTGTCGAGCATGGCGCCGATCAATTCTTCCATACGTTCGGTCGCCTTGCGCAGATTGGACGCCATTGCGCCGAGCTTCTCCCGATCGAGCGCACCGCTCTCGTTGAGCGCATCGATGATATCGGTATAGCCGCGCATCTGTGCCAGCGGCGTCCGCAGCTCGTGTGAGGCGATGGTGATGAAGTCGGTCTTGACCGAGTCCAGCTTTTCGATCTGTTCCTTTGCCGCGCCTAAATCACGGTTGACGGCAGCGAGGCGGATGTTGAGCGTCATCAGCTCGTCCATACGCTGCGTCTGATCGTTGAGCGGCATGGTCACGATCGGAATGCGCGAGGTCGTACCGCCGCTGCTGGCAGCACTCTGGTTCACCAGTGCCACCAGCACATCCAGCGCCACCCGCACGCCCACGATCGCAAAAGCAGCCGCGACGCTGATCGCCACGAACGTCAGCGCATCCGGCTGGCGCAAAGTTAAGCCTACGGACAGCGTGATGAAGATCACTGCCGCTGCAATGAGCAGTGTGGCGACGATCGTGAATGGCAGAGCATAGCGTCGAAGCAGCGTGCGCAGCATAGTCACCCGACGATCCAGGCAGCGAAAGCGAGACGATTACTTGAGAATATAATACGTGCCTTTTTTCGAGCCGACCTTGAGCAGAATACCGCGCTCGACCATATCCGCCAGATCGAGCCGCAGCGTCTCCGCCGACACTCCCTGACACAGGTTGCGATATTCGCGGTTGGTGATCGAGCCATGATCGCGGATATATTGCAGCGCGCGCGCCTGACGATGGTTGGTATTGCGCACCCAATCGGGGGCGGTCAGTTTTTCACGGCTGTTGTGCAGCGTCACTGAAAAGCTGTAGGGACGTGCGTCGAACATCGGCGGGCGATGTCCCGCCTGTTCCATTTCTTCCATCATGCGGTCGATACCCAGACCGAGTTCCTCAATGTAGCCCCATTGGAACAATCCGTTGACAATACGCGGATTGCGGCTGAAATGCTCATCGACAATGTTGTCGATGGTGATGAATCCGGGCAAGCCACCGGGGGAGATCACTTCCAGCCGATCGGCATACATGCGAATCTCGATCCGCCGCCCCTTCAGCCGATAATCGCGGTGGCAGATGGCATTGACGATCGCCTCTCGCACGGCGAACTGCGGGTATTCCGTCGTCTCTTCGCGTTCCAGCCCTTTGACGACGGCACTGACCGCCATTTCACTCCAGATCAGATTCCACGAGCCTTCAATCAGACGCGGCAGCGGACCGATCAGTTCTTCGCGGCGGGTGTAGCCAGCGAGACCATTTTCGCCGCGCGGCGTCTTGCCGACGAACTTGGCGAATACGATCCCCGATTGGGGCAGCCAGTGCTGCGGGTACTCGCTGAACAGCATGATGCCGCTGACGGTCGGACGGTCGGCATTGTCGATAGCGCCGATCTCGCGCAGCAGGTCATCGACCTTGCCGTTGTAGGGGCGTTTGGTGCGCTCGGCGCGCTTGCCCATGTATTCGTCGATCATCTTGCGGCTGAGATCGTCTTTGCTGGCACCAGGCACCGCCTCGGATTCAAAGTCGCCCGTACTCTTGGCACTGGCGAGCTTGAGAATTTCCTGCCCGCCCAGGGGGCGATTACGTTTTTCCTCGCGGATCAGCACGCGCCCATCAGTGATGGCGTGCAGCTCGATACTGCGCGGCACGCGCACTGCGTAGACGATGAAGCCATCATCCAGCTCGACTGGCTCCCAGTTGCCTGTGACGATCGAGGGACTGCACAGCGTATCCGCGTCGCGCAGCGATTTGGTGAGCGCGTCGGGTTCGAGCTTGTCGCCGGTCTTACCGTCGTCGTGCAACCCCATGACGAGCGTGCCGCCGTCGGTATTGGCAAACGAGACCAGCATTTCCGCGATGTGCTTGGCGTCGGGCTTGGCGAGGAATGCCAGTCGCGGACCTTGACCGTTTTTTAGAAAATCAGGATTGAGCATGGGCTTGCGCTGGATATTCCTGCCGAACCAAGACCCTATTGTAGCACGGTTTTCCGATCACGCGCGTGAGTCATGTTAAGATTAGACGTAAATGACCTGTCCTTCCGCCGCGCGCACCAGGCGATCCCAGATGGCTGCGCCGATCCCATCATGGCGTGTCCAGACGATGTAGATCGCCGCAGCGCCCGTGCTGTCGAGGGCGCGTAACGCTGAAAACAGGTTGGCGCCCACCCAGTCAGGATCACCCCCTAATACGATGGTGGCAGCGGTCGCGGGCGGGGTGAGCGGGAATCCGGTCAGTATGGCGCCGATCGGGTGCGCGGCTTCAGCCATATCCGCGTTGACCCGTGCAGTCAGCGCGTCAGAATCGCCGTCCGGCGCGGTCGTGTACAGGTGCAGCACGGCGCGTGGCGAATAGTGGCGCAGCATCTGCCCTGGCGCCGACATCGCTTGATCTGTGCTGCCATACAGGGTGCTGATCGCCAGATCGGGCACGACCGCGCGGATCGCCTCGATCGAGATGCCCCCTGGACGACGCAGAGTCGGCGGGGTGGTGGTGAGATCGACGATCGTCGATTCGACGCCGATGGGGGACGCGCCGCCGTCGAGGATCAGATCGATCCGTCCGTCCAGGTCGAACAACACATGGGCAGCGCTGGTGGCGCTCGGTCGGCTGAAGTTGTTGGCGCTCGGTGCGGCAATCGGCACGCCTGCAGCACGAATCAGCGCGTGCGCGACCGGATGCGATGGCACGCGCACCGCCACCGTGTCCCGCCCGGCGGATACGATCGCCGGGATACGATCGCCGCGCGGGACGATCAGCGTCAGCGCGCCGGGCATGAAGGAGTCCGCCAGCAGCATCGCCGCGTCCGGCAGATCGCCTGCGATTGAAGCGATCTGGTCGGCGTCCGCCAGATGCACGATCACCGGATCGGTCAGCGGACGCCCTTTGGCAGCGAAGATACGCCCAACCGCCTCGATGCTGGTCGCGTCGGCGCCCAAGCCGTAGACGGTCTCGGTCGGAAAGGCGACCAACCCACCTCTTCGGATGATGGTGGCTGCCTGGGCAATCGTGTCGGCGTCGGCGGGCAGGATCGGAGTAGTTGGCATGATGACCTTTTGATGAAACGCGACTGGCGACGTTTGACGATGCGTCCGCGTGGACGATAAATGGGTACATTGCCATGCAGGTCGAGAAATTTTACAACAAAAAACGACCGGGACAAATTATCTTCCCGGTCGTAACGTGCGCAAACATCAGCTCGAACTACCAACCGAACAGGCGATACCCCGCCAGACCGTCCTTGATGCCCGCGACGCGGATATCATAGTCGGAGTTATTGCCGAAACCCTGCACAACCGTCGTCGGCACCATGTAACCTGTGCCCACCAGATTAGTGAAGAACAGCGCGGTGGCGGTGCCGGGGTGATTGTTGGCGTTCTCGGCATTGCGGACAACGTACTGTCCCACAGGCAGCGAACCGACCGAGACGGCATTCACGTCGAAGGTGCGCACGTCCGCACTGCTCAGGACGACCATGATCGCCAGCGGCTTGTTGTGATGCGTCTCTTTGGCGCCCGTGATGACGACGTTGGGGATGCAGGCGCTCATATTGGTGAAGACGGTGGCACTCGCCATATAGGCGGCGCAGGTATTGCGCTGAGACAGTCCGTAGATGTCCGGCACGGCGTCATCGACGTAGAAATCGACTCTCAGATCCCAGGCATCTTTGAGGGCGGTGTAGGCAGTGTAGGCGATGTCTTTGGGCTGCGGATCCTGGCGCACATCGCTGTACGAGTACGGCTCCCAGCACGCCTGCTCCAGACCGATGGTGATACATGAGCGCTTGTGCGCGATGACCGCGCCTTCATCGACGGTCTCGACCATGTTGTCGCCGTTGTTGTCGAAGAACGTGCCCCAGACGATGCTGTACTCATAATATTGGGTCGCGTCGTAGTAGAAGCGGATTTTTTCCGGCGGCTCGCAGCCAGGGCAGCTAAAGGCATTCGGCTTGAAGACGGCGACGACCCACATCGCGCCGCGCGAGGGCTGATGTACAGCACCGATGATCTTGCCAGGACGCGCATCATTGCCAGGTGTTGTCATGTCTGGATCGAGGGCGGCGGTGCGCATCCCGGCGCGCGGAATGACCGATTCCTTGAGCGTGCCATTGAGGTCGATGTAATGCACAGCGTTAGCGGTATCGAGCGAGATGCCGCTGAAAGCGCCGCCGATGGCGTTGAGCGCGTTGATGATGGCACTCGATGCGCCCAGTGGGGTCAGGACGACGCCGTTGGTCTGCGAGACCACCGACCTGACTGCCTGCTGCTGCGGCTTGTTGGGGAGATTGGGCGGATTGGCGGACGAGGTGCCCACCACGAGTACCAGCATCGTCACCAGAGTGACCAGAGCGATAAGACCGAATTTGCGCATGGGAATCAGACCTTTCAATTTTGTTACATCAGATGAAGCTGAGAAAACAGGATCACGCGACCACCATGAGGTCATCTAATCCTTACGGATGTGCGACATAACCACACTATAGGGCTATTGCGTGGCGGATTTACTGGTCGGGTAGTGGGTCGAAGATAGGTTGATCGACCCGTTTCTATGAATTCTGTAAAGCTGACTGCGGCGCCATCGCCGCGACCACCTGATCGACCAGAGTACGCAGGTCGATCAGGGCAGCATCGCTGCCGACCGAATCAGGATCGACAGCGAGGGCAGGCGCGGTGGAGTCCGGGTGTTTTGCCAGCAGCGTGGTAGCGCCGTCGCGTATGTCTGGGGTGGCGGCGGGGTGATCGACGACCGCGCGCAGGATCGACAGTGCCAGTGCTGCGTGGCGTGGGTTGGCGAGCAGCATCGGTGCCAGCGCTGCCAGCACCTCGACCACGACGGGAACCGCGCCGATCTGCGCCGCCTGAGCCAGGCTGCGCAGATACAACCCCCGCGCGTCGTCCGGCTGCGCGCGTCTGAGCGCGACGTGTCCGAGGTTCGCCAGAGTATTTGCCGTCCCCCACTGATCGCCAAACGAGTCTGACAATTCCAGGCTGCGCTCGAACTGCACGGTCGCGTTGTCGAGATCATCGCTGTACAGGGCGACAAAGCCGAGATTGTTCAGGCACGCCGCCATGCCGTACTGATCCTCGACGCTCTCGAAGCGTTCCAGTGAACGTGTGAAATTGGCGCGGGCTTCGTCGAGCTGACCGCGATACAGCGCGATCGACCCCAGCTGCATCAGGGTCGCCGCCTCGTAATTACGATCGTTGATCGTCTGAGACAAGGTAAGTGCCTGCTGGAGGTTACTTTCAGCGGTGTCCAGTTCACCACGCCCCATCTGCAGTTCCGCCAGCGCATAATAGGCATGAGCGAGACCGCTCGGCTGGTCGATTCGTTGATACACGACCAGCGCGCGCTCCAGCAGCGGCTCGGCGTCGGCATAGCGTCCGCTGCCTGTATAGCTGCGTGCCAGCATGGTCAGCACTTCAGCTTCTTCAATCGGTTGATCGAGCGTTTCATACAGGGCGAGGCTGTCGCTGAGACGGATGCTGGCGTCAGTAATGTCGCCTTCCGCCAGGGCGATTTGCCCATAGTGTGCGATCACATGCGCGCGCAAGGCGCTGTCGCCAATCCGATAGGCAATCGATGCGGCTTGCGTCAGGCGCGCATCGGCGCCCGCGCGGTCACCGGATCGCCACTGCACACGCGCGACATCGTTCAGCAGTCGTCCCAGCGTGCTGTGCAGCGTGGACGTATCTTCTCGCTCTATGCGAATGTTCAAAAGAGTGAGCGCGCGTTCGTAATGTTCCAGCGCGCGCTCGAAGCTGCCTGCCTGATAGGCATAGCGTCCAGCGCTGACACGGGCGGACTGTTCACGATCGGCATCATTGGCGCCCTCCCAGTGATATGCCAGCGCACCCGCATAGGCATCCATACCCGGATAGGCGGATGCGATCGACAGGGCGGCGCGGCGGTGCAGCGCTGTCCGTCCGTCGGCTTCGAGCGCGGACAGCACGCCCTCGCGGATTTTGTCATGGGTGAACTGCCAGGAATCTTCGCGCGCCTCTAAAATATTGATGCGTTCACAGGCGAACAACCACTCGTCAAGCTTCGGGGGGGTGACGGTTTGACTCAACGCTGTCCGATCGATCACGCGCCCCATGATGGCAGCCAAGCCCAGGAGCGGGAAGTGCAGCGGCGCCAGACGTGCCAGCCGCCGCTCCACGACCTGCTGGACACCGCGCACGAACAGGGTAGCGGGCAAGGTCACCGATCCGATCTGTTCGAGCTGACCTGCTTCTTCCGCCAGCGCGCGCACCACCTCGACGATGAAAAAGACGTTGCCCTCGGTCTCGCGTTCCAACAGATCGATCACCGCTGCCTGTGTCCCGCGTTCCCCGATCATCGAGGCGCTCAACTGGACGATCTCATCGCGGGTGAGCCGTCGCAGTTGGAGCGTCCGCGCCGGGTCGAGTAGCATCTCCAGATCGGGCGTGAGTTCATCGCTGCGAAAGCTGGCGATCACCAGCAGCGGCAGCCGATCGGCGAGCAGCTGCACCGCCTCCAGCAGTGCAAAGCTCTCGCGCGTCATCCAATGCACATCTTCCAGCAGGATCAGCACCGGGCGCAGCTGGCGGCGCAGGATGCCGTTGACCGCCACGATCAGACGATTGATCGCCTCTTCCGGCTCGACAATCGGCATCGGCGCGACCGGGCGCCCGATCAGATCGGCAATGTCCGGCACCAGTGCCAGCAGTACACTGGCTTCGGAGTCACGCACCTCGACATTGAGCAGCAGCCGCTTGAGCGGCTCGCGCCAGGCAGTGTAGGCGGCACCGTTGTCGGCAGCTTGTCCGCGCACGACCAGCGCCCCCTGTGTGAGCGCTTGAATGCGCACTTCGTCCAGCAGCCGCGACTTGCCGACGCCGCTCTCTCCCGCGACGAACCACAGTGCGCCGTTCCCGTCGATGGCGCGTGCCAGCGCGCCATTGAGCTTGTCGAGTTCACGTTCGCGTCCGATGAACTGCGCCGCCTGCAAAAAGCTCTCGCGCGTGATGGCGGTTTCGACCGGGAGGGGGATTTTGAGCGCGCCGCTGAGGTGACGTATGACGTCGGCTGCGTCGTCGTAGCGGTCGGCAGGTGAGCGCGCCAGCATCCGCGCGATGATGCCTGGTACGGTTGATGTCTCTTCGGGGGACATGTGCGGCGGACTCATCGGCGCTGCGCTCGGCTTCACTGGCGTCGGCGCGTGTTCCGCCTCTGGCGGGAACAGAATGGTGGCGTCCAGGTCGAGCGCGTCGAACTGCATGGTGCGCAGGGCGTCAAATAACAGCGTTGGCGCGTCGTCGCTGAGGAATGCGCCAGCTACAGTAGGCAGATCACGGGTCGAATCATCTGCTTTAGTATATGGAAAGACGATCGTCGCATTGTCGTCGGCGCGCGCGCTGTCCGGGGTCATGGACGATGACCCTGATGCGCGCGTCGTGATGGTGGAAAAATCGCCTGCCTCGTGCAGCGCCAACAGCGGCGCCCAGTCGGGCGACTCGTTCAGGATGCGCTGCATCATGGTGAAGATATGCGCGTCCTGGACGTTAAAAGGATGCTGACCCACCAGCATTTCGTAGGCGACCACGCCCAGGGCGTACAGATCGGACGCTTCACTGGGCGTACCGCTCTGCAGCAGTTCCGGCGCCATGTACCCGATCGTCCCCGCCATTTCCTCATCCTGACTCTTGGCGGACGCCAGCCCAAAATCGACCAGCTTGACGGTGCCGTTCACCACGAGGATATTGGCAGGTTTGAGGTCGCGGTGGAGAAAGCCGCGTCGATGCACATAGAGCAGCGCGTGCAGCGCCTGTACCAGCAGTCGCAGCTTGTCAATCGGCGGGAGACCATATGCGGCACCCAGGATGGTCTTGGGCTGGTGGAGCAGCTCCATTGTCAGGAATGGCTGACGCAGATCGTCGAAGCCGTAATCGAGTACGCGCACGATCTGCGGGTGATGCAGCGCAGCCGACGCCTGAAACTCGCGTGCCAGCGTAAAGCGCGATCCTGCCGAGACCGATCCGGTCGGGCGGTCGGGACGCAGATGCACCCGTTTCAGCGCGACATCCTGCCCGGTCAGACGGTCGTGCGCGCGGAAGACGACGCCCATACCGCCCGCGCCGATCTGTTCCGCGATGTCGTAACGATTATCAATGCGTCCGTCGTGCGCCGCCGGGATCATATTTTTCCTTACTGCGTGGGTTTGCTGATTGTAAGGATAATTCAGGAATGAACGCTTGACGTGGGTCTTTCGACCTATGTTGTGCTAGTCGGCGCTAAGCCCAGGTACGCGCCGACAAAGCTCGGATAGCCGCGCACGAACGACTCGGCGTCGGCGGGCTTGCGCCCTTCTAGCTGCACCCGATCGAGCGCGAACAGACCGTCACCCGTGCCGACCGCGACCCGTTCACCGCGCAGTACCACCAGACCTGGCGCGGCGTTGCCTTCGATGAGCGCGCCCGCCAGGATTTTGAGTCCCTGTCCTGCCCAATGCGTGAAAGTGCCGGGCCAGGGCGTAAAGGCGCGCATCGTGCGCTCGATCGCAACAGCAGACGCTGACCAATCGATCCGACCTTCTTCTTTCTCGATGCGCGGCGCGAAGGTCACGCCGTCGTCGGGCTGTGGGGTCGGCGTGATCGATCGATCCAGCACGCCGGGCAGGGTCTCGATCAGGAGGTCGGCACCCAGGATCGACAGTTTGTCGTGCAGCGATTGTCCGGTGTCGTCAGCGGCGATCGCAATGGCGCGGGCGCGCAGCATCGCGCCGGTGTCCAGACCTGCATCCATCATCATGATCGTCACACCCGTCTCTGAATCTCCAGCGCGGATACACGCCTGGATCGGCGCGGCACCGCGCCACCGGGGCAGCAGCGAGGCATGGACATTGATCGATCCGTAGACAGGCAGGTCGAGAACGACCTGCGGCAAAATCTGCCCGAAGGCGGCGACGATCGCCAGGTCAGCCGGATAAGCGCGCAGCGACTCGATCGCCTCGGCACGGCGAATCTTTTCGGGTTGCAGCACCGGGATGCCTGCGTCGAGTGCCGTCCGCTTGATCGGGGACATCTGCAGATCACGTCCGCGCCCGGCAGGGCGATCCGGCTGCGTGACGACTGCGATCACCGTATGTGCCGCGATCAGACGCTGCAGGACAGGCACGGCAAAATCGGGGGTGCCCATGAAGATGATTCGAGCCATATACGGCGCCTCATTATGTTATACTGATGTTCTATCCGAAATGACCGTCATTTTAGCACAGCGACGAAATCTGCCCGTCCTTATGTTTACCTCACCCACTCAAAAATTGCCCACTCAAAAACGCTGGCAGGTCATCCCATCCGCGCCGCCAGACGTGCTGCACCGCTTCCGCGATATGAGTCCCACGCTGGCGCATGTCCTGCACAATCGCGGCATGACCGATCCAGTCGCGGCGGCGCGCTTTTTGCACGCCGACGATCACGCGGTCGGCAGTATGCTGGGTTTTCGCGGCAAGCGTGCCAGCATCGATAAAGCACTGGCGCGTATCCGACAGGCGATCAAGGCGGGCGAGACGATCGCCATTTATGGCGACTTTGATGCCGACGGCGTGACCTCGACCGCGCTGCTGATGCAGACCCTGCGCTATCTGGGCGCCAGCGCCATCCCGTATATTCCTCACCGCGTCGATGAAGGCTATGGACTGAACAGCGACGCGCTGCTGAGGCTGGCACGCCAGGGCGTCAAGCTGGTGATCACGGTGGACTGCGGGATTCGCTCGATCGTCGAGGTCGAGGATGGTAAAGCCGCCGGGCTGGACATCATCATCACCGATCATCACTCGTTGGGCGACTCGCTGCCCGACGCCTACGCTGTGATCAATCCGAAACGCTCGGATGTGCCTTACACCGAGGATATGCTCGCCGGGGTAGGCGTGGCATTTCGGCTCGCGGAGGCGCTGCTGACGATCGCCGGAGGGCGTCCGGCTCGTTCGGATATGCCGGTGCTGACCCCGGACGAGCTGCTCGATCTGGTGGCGATCGGCACGGTGGCAGATCTGGCGCCCCTCAATCGACTGGAGAATCGCGCGCTGGTCAAGCGCGGACTGGCGATGCTCAACCAGACCCGCCGACCCGGTTTGCGCGCGCTGCACGAGGTCAGTAATCTGCGGTCGGGGTCGATCGATGCGCAAAGCATCGGCTACGCGATCGGGCCGCGCATCAATGCTGCCGGTCGGCTCGACAGTGCCATGCTCGCCTACGAGCTGTTGGTCACCCGCGACGACAACCGCGCCGCTGATCTGGCACTGCAGCTGCACAATCTCAACCTGCAGCGCCAGGAATTGACCCGTCAGGCGCAAGACCTGATTCGAGGACAGCTCGATGATCCTGGCGCGGTGCCGCTGATCTTCGCTGGAGATAGCAGCTTCAAACCCGGCATCGTCGGCTTGGTGGCAGGACGATTGTGCGAGGAATTTTTCCGCCCGGCAGTGGTGCTGGAATTGGGCGAACACGAGTCGCGCGCTTCCTGCCGCAGCATCCCCGGTTTCGACATCACCCGCGCGCTCGATGCGTGCGCGGCGCTGCTGGTGCGGCACGGCGGACATGCGCAGGCGGCGGGGTTCACCGTCACCAACGACAACATCCCGGCGCTGCGTGAGCGACTGAACGAGCTGGCACGCGAGGCACTCGAATCGCAGGACCTCGCGCCGTCGATCGCTATCGATCTGACGCTGGATGCCGGATCGATCTCGATCGAACTCGCCGCCGAATTGGAAAAGCTCGAGCCGACCGGACACAGCAACCCGCCGCCCGTATTCGTCACGCGCAATCTGAAGGTGATCGAGCAGCGGCTTGTCGGCAAAGAGGAACGGCATATCAAGCTCAAGCTCGGACGTGGCGCCGGTCTGGCACCGATCGACGCCATCGGCTTTCATCTGGCACCGACCTACCCGGCGGGTGCAGAGCGGGTCGATGTGGTCTATCACCTGGAGATCAACGAGTGGAACGGTCAGCGCACCCCGCAGTTGAACGTGATGGATGTACGCGCGACGGGCGCAGAGGGGATGTGATCATCGTCGTCCGACGCGCAGTCGTGCTGATGGTGCTGATGATCGCTATTGGAGTCCGGGCGCAGGAAGGCAGGTTCAACCCGATCGGAGCGGTCGAGGCGTTTTGGCTGCCCGATACGGCGTGTGCGGCAGGACTGGGCTGGGATCGCATCATTTTCGATTGGGCACAGCACCAGCCGACAGGCGCCGACGATTGGAACACGCTCAATGTCGATGATCGCTGGCTCGATGCTGCCCGCAATTGCGACCGCGAAGTCGTGGCGATCGTCAAGCATACACCCGCCTGGGCGACGGATGGCGCGGTCAACGCCGGCGTGCCGCGCGGACTCGATCTGCCGATCGACGATCCAGGCAATCTATGGGCTGGCTTCATGCGCCGTGCTGCTGCCTACTACGCGCCACGCGGCGTGAGCCGTTTCATCGTGTGGAACGAGCCGGACATTCCCGCTGGCACCTATGGATTCATCTTCGAGGGCGACCTGAACCAGTATGCCCGGCTGCTGAAAGTGGCGGCGCTGGCGGCGCGCCAGGGTAACCCCGACGTGCGCATTCATATCGCCGGGACGACCTATTGGCACGACGTGAACGCCGGACGCGCGCTCTACGTCGATCGGCTGCTTGAAGTGATCGCTGCCGACCCCGACGCGCCCGCACATGGGTATTATTTCGACGCGCTGAGCGTGCATGTCTATTTCAGGACGGATACGGTCTACGACATCGTGCTGGCCAATCGCGCCGCGCTCGACGCGCACGGCATGAGCGACAAAGCCGTCTGGATCGTCGAGACCAACGCTTCCCCGAATCTGGACCCGGCGTGGCGGGTCGAACGTCCGAACTGGCAGATCACCCTGGAGGGGCAGAGCGCCTTTCTGGTACAAGCCGCCGCGTCGGGCTTTGCGGCGGGTGCCGAGCGCATCGCAGCTTATAAACTGTTCGACTGGAATCTCGCACCCGGCGCCGAGTCGTTCGGGTTGATCCGCGCCGACGAGACCCACCGTCCTGCTTTCGATACCTGGACGCGGCTCGCGGCGCTGGCGTCCCAATGGGATACGGCGCGGGCTTCGCTGGCGCGCACGGCGACCAGCGTCGCCGTCCGTCTGCCGCACAGCGACGGACGCGAGACGATCATCGCCTGGGCGCGCGCCGCCGATCCCGTGCAGGTGAGGATCACGTCAAGCGCCGGATTTGCAACGATGGGGGATGCTTTTGGCAGCGCGGGGCAGATGGCAGCGCGCAACGGCGCGTTTACGGTGGCGCTACCGGGCGCCATCTGCAATCCGATCGATGGTTGTCCGGTCGGCGGTCAGCCCCTGATCGTGACGCTGCCGAGCCTGGCGGATGCGATCGAGATGCCGTAATCGGACTCGATGTTAAGGACGCAAGCCTCCAGAAGGATCGGTATACATCCCTGCTTGACAGCGTTTTCAATGTGCGCTATTCTTTTTGTGAACGCTGTTCAGAAAGTGACCGGCATTTGAAAGACAAAGATACTTCAGGGACGCGCGCGGCGCGGCTGCGTGCAGCCAGCCAGCAGCGTCGTCATCATGAAAGACAGGAGGTGCGCGCTGCCATCCTCAAGGCATCGTCCGCGCTGTTTTTAGAGCGCGGCTACCAGGATTTTTCGCTGCGACAGGTGGCAGAGCAGATCGGCTATGCGCCGGGGACGATTTACCTGTATTTCAAAGACAAGGACGATGTATTGTTCACCATCCTGGATGAAGGGAGCGCGCATTTCGGCGCGCTGCTGCTGGAGGCAGCACAGATCGCCGAACCGCGCGAACGACTGGTGAGCATTGGTCGGGCATTTATCGGATTCGGATTGGGCAATCCTGCCTTTTTTCAATTGATGTTCATGCAGCGCACGGATTATTGGGTGCGTGCTGCTAAAGCGGCTCAGGCATCGTCTGCGGATGGAGAACCGGGTCGAGCGGAGGGCGCGGGACTGCTGGGGCTGTTCACGCTCTGGCGCGCCACCATCGAGGACGCCATGAAAGCCGGGGTGCTGCGTCTGGGTGATCCGAGCGCGATTGCGGACGTACTGTTTTCGCTGATGTACGGGGTGGTGGCAATCGCGGTCGTGATGCCGAATTTCGATCAGAAGCGCATTGACGCCATGATCGATGCCACCTATGAGATGCTGCGGGTGGGTCTGCACGCGCCAGCCTGATTGACGGGCGGGATAAGGTTGTATTTTTACCCCGCGATGAACGCTGTTCAGTGAATGAGATGTAATTAAACGACTCGGATGGTCAGTTCAAGAGGAGCAATACAATGGCACAGATGAATGCGGCACCTGTCTCCTGGCACGTCGGTAACTGGGGCACCTGGGGCTGGATCGAGACCGGGCTGAAAGGAGTGGGTATCGCCGCTGGTATTATCGCTCTGGTGGGCGCTTTGGGGTCGGATGCACCGCTGATGATCGGCGACAATCCTGAACTGGGCGCGATCATCCTGATCGCGCTGATAAGCCTGTTTTACGTGTTCGGGATCATTCTGCGCATCATGCAAAAAGAGGTGATCTCGGTCATTTACATGCCGCTGGCTGCGCTCGGTCATCTCGGCGTGCTGCTGTCGCTGCTGCGCACACCCGCGATGCTCACGCTGCCGCTCATTTTGGGGATTTTCTTCATCCTGGGCGAGGCGGCGAAAAATCGCTTCCTGGTCACATCGGGTTTCACCGAGGCCGGCATGGACAGCAAGAACATGATCCGGGGCGCGCTCGGTGTCCTGATTTTCTACGTCGTCTATGTGGTCTTCCTGCTGATCTGACGCGGCTGTCGATACGGGTACGGCGTCGTGTCGTGCCCTTGACAATCTTTTTGGCACACGCAGACAATGCACGCATTGTCCCTACAACGCCTGTTGCGCGATGCTATACTAGCGCGATTCAGATATGAGACGAAAAGAGATGCGGATGAGCAGCACACCCAAGCAGTTTTCTTATGGCGGTCAGGCGGTTCTCGAAGGGGTGATGATGCGCGGCGCGCACAAATTCGCCGTCGCGGTGCGCAACCCCGCAGGCGAGATCGTCATCCATGAACAGCCGATCAGTGCGGCGCTCTATCGCGGCTGGGTCAGTAAGACGCCGTTCGTGCGTGGCGTGGTCGGCTTGTGGGACGCGCTTGGCTTGGGCACGCGCGCCCTGATGTGGTCGGCGGACATCGCGCTCGGTGAAGAAGAAGATTCGTCGATCTTCAGCGGTGCGCTCGGAATCGGGACGCTGGCGGTGTCGCTGCTGATCGGCGTTGGGGTATTTTTCATCTTCCCGACGGCGGCATCGACCGGACTCGGCAATCTGCTGGGCTTGCAGGATAATCCGACGCTGGTCAATCTGATCGAGACGATCATCCAACTGGTGATTCTGATCGGATATATGAGCCTGATCGGGCGCATCCCCGATGTGAAGCGGTTGTTCGGTTATCACGGTGCCGAACACAAGACTATCAATGCTTATGAAGCCGGGGCAGAGCTGACTCCCGAAGTGGTGCAGCACTTTCCGATCGAGCATCCGCGCTGTGGCACCGCCTTTCTGCTGACGGTGGCATTCGTCGGCTTTTTCGTGTTTTCGCTGTTCGGACGTCCGGATTTTCTGGTATTGATCCTGTCGCGGATTGTCCTGATCCCGGTGATCGCGGGCATCGCCTACGAGCTGCTGCGTTTCACTGCCCGGCACATCGACAACCCGATCATTCGCCTGATGGTGATTCCTAATCTGGCGCTCCAGCATTTGACCACCCGCCAACCCGACCTAACGATGATCGAGGTGGCGATCGCCGCCTTCAAGCGCGTGCTGGTGTCAGAAAAGCTGACGCCTGAGGAAGAGGAAACCGTGCCGGTGATGGAAGCGGTGCTGTAAAGATTTGTCGATGAGCAAACGTGAAAAGCGGCTTGATAAGCTGCGTCAAAATCCGGTCGGTGTATCGACAATTAAAGACCTTGCCTACTATCTCAGCCTGCGTTACACCGTCATTTTGACGCCAGAGATCGATGGATGGGGCGCAATCATCCCGGACTTGCGTGGATGTGTGGGGGCAGGCGACACAATCGTCGAAACACTCACGATGCTTGAAGACGCTAAACTGGGCTGGTTCGCCAGTGCGCTCAAGCATGGTGATGTCATTCCCGAACCATCAAAGGTCGAGCTGGCTGCCTGAGCGCGTAGACTAGACCGCCTTCTCCAACAACAGCCGACCCGCCGCCGCGTCCGCCGTGATCTGGACGATTAGCGCGTCGATCCCGCTGAAGCGCATCTCTGCGCGCAGCCGCGACTCGAAGCTGAATGTCAGTATTTGTCCGTACAGGTCACGGTCAAAATCGAGCAGGTGCGCCTCGACGGTCACGCCCACGCCGTCGAAGGTCGGACGCACGCCGACATTCGTCACCGCCATGAAGCGTTCGCCTGTCTCCAGCGTCGCCCAGCCCGCATACACCCCATTCGCCGGGATGATCTGTTCGCTCCACACCGCGATATTGGCGGTTGGATAACCGATCGTGCGTCCGCGCTGCTGTCCCTTGACCACCTCGCCGCTGACCCGATAGCCGCCGCCGAGCCACTCACGCGCATGTTCGACATCACCGCGTCCGAGCGCTTCCCGGATGGCGGTGCTGCTGATCGCGCCCTCGTCGCCAGCGTCCGCCATGAGCAGGTCGATCACATGCACCTCGAACCCGCGCACGTCCCCTTGCGCCCGCAGAAACGGCACATCGCCCTCGCGCTTGTAGCCGAGCGCGAAATCGGCGCCGACCCACAGCGCCTCGACATGCAGATTGTCCACCAGCGCCGATGTGAAGGCGGCGGCGCGCATCTGACGCAGTGACTCATCGAATCGCAGCGTGATCACGTATTCGACACCCAGCGCGCCCATCATACGTGCGCGCTCGTCCGGGTGTGCCAGATAGTAGCGTCCGCTGATGCCGCGCAGTACCACGTCAGGATGAGGATAAAATGTCACCACGACTGGGACTCGTCCGGTCGCGTGCGCTTCATCGACCAGCTTGCGCAGGAGATAATGGTGTCCACGATGCACACCGTCGAATACGCCAATAGTGACGACGGACGGCTGCTGAAGCTGGACGGCGGTCAGGTCGGACAGGTGGATCATTGGCGCTCCTGAATCACGCGATCATGACTCGTCGGGCGAGTCGAGGTACGCTGGAAAGACCTTGCTCGGATGCAGACGCCCGTCTGCGCGCGCCTCGACAACAGCGATCAGATGACGATCGGCGTCGTAGGCGAACACAGGCACGTCGGGCGGAAATACGAACTCAGCAGCGATCGCCTTGCCCTGGCGTATCGATGCGATCGCGCTGGAGTCGAGGATGACGCTGGTAAAACCGATCAGGGCGGCGGCGGGCGTGATCACATGGCGCGTGGGGTGAGGGTCGGCGGTCAGCGCGTCCAGCGACACGGCGTTGTCCAGCGTGAATGCGCCGCTCGCTGTACGAATCAACCCTGCCAGATGCGCCCCGGTTTCCAGCACGACACCCAGATCGTAGGCGATGCTGCGAATATAGGTTCCCGCGCCACAGGTGATCTCGATGGTGGCACGCGGCGCGGCGGGATCGCTGGCTTCCCAGCCGATTAGCTCGATAGCGTGGATGGTGACCGCGCGCGGCGGCGCAATCACGGTTTCGCCAGCGCGGGCGCGGTCGTACAGCTTGCGTCCGTCGATCTTGATCGCGCTGTAGGCAGGTGGCACCTGCATGATGTCGCCGCTGAAAGCCGCCAGCGCAGTCGTCACTGCGTCGGGTGTGAGCGCTGCGGTCACGGTCGGATCGCCGCGCAGGGTGACAGCTCCCTCGGCGTCATAGGTGTCGGTGGCGCTGCCAAACTGCACCAGCGCGCGGTAGCGCTTGGTCTGGTGCATCACAGTGTCGCTGAGGCGAGTGGCAGCGCCGACACACACGATCAGCACCCCTGTCGCCAGCGGATCGAGTGTCCCGGCATGACCGATCTGGCGCGTGGCATAGATACGCCGCACACGGTTGACCACATCGTGGCTGGTCATGCCGAGCGGTTTATCGAGATTGAGAAAGCCAAATGGATCAGTCATGCGTGTATGAATCGCCGTTCATACCGGCGCGGTGGTGTTCGCGTCGAGCGTTGCGCGCAGCAGCGGCAGCACACGCTCGCGCGCAGCAGCGAGCGTGCCGTCAAAGGTGGCACCCGACGCCTGTTTGTGTCCGCCGCCGCCGAGCGCCAGTGCGACCGATCCGACATCGTAGCCGGGCTTGCAGCGCAAACCGACCTCGACCTTGCCGTCCGCCTTTTCTTTGAACACGACCGCGATTTGGGCTTCGTTGGCGGTCACCAGAAATTCGACCAGTCCGCCGTCGGTCATGTCGGGCAAGCCGATCGCGGCGATGTCCGCCAGCGTGACGACCGCGCTGATGATCCGATCTTCCAGGATCATCGCGGGCATGACGCGGCTCCACAACTGCATCACAGCGTATTTCTTGCTGCCCAGCGTGCGTGCCATGATCAGATTGAGTGGTGCGCCTGCGTCCATGAGCCGCTGTGCCAGCCCCAGCGTCGCGGCTGTAACGCTGCTGACGCGAAAGCCGATCGTGTCGGTGATCAGCCCGGTGAGCAGCGCGGTCGCGCTGTCGGTCGGGATCATCTGACCCATTGCGTCGAGCCAGTGCATGACCACCTCAGTCGCGCTGACCGCGGATGCCATCACCAGATGCAGATTGCCAAAGCCAGTGTTGGTCATGTGGTGATCCAGATTGATCACCTGACGGCTGTTGGCGCGTCCATATGCGCCGACCGCGCCCGTGCGCTCTTCATCGCTGGAGTCGAGCGAGATCATCAGGTCGAATGTGCCTGACGCCGCGCTGATCCCCGGCAGCACCGTCGCCGCAGCGGGGATGAATGCCAGATAGTCCGGTACGCCAGCATCGACCGCACACACGATCCTGTCTTTGCCGCGCGCACGCAGGGCGTGCGCCAGACCGAGCAGCGACCCGATCGCGTCGCCGTCGGGATGGAGATGGGTGACCAGCAGGATCGTGACCGCCGCATCGACGGCGGCGGTCGCCTCGGCAAATTGCGGAACCTCGTTGTAGCGGCGCGCGTCAGGCGTCGTCGTCACTATCGTCCTTTTCGTCTGCGTCATCCTCGTCGGTCAGATTTTCCTCATCGTCTTCCTCGTCGTCTTCAGCGTAATCATCGTCGCCGTCCTCGCTGAATTCGTCCTCATCTTCGAGGCTCGCCAGCGCCAGAGCCGCCAGCGAGGTCTGCTCGTCCTCCGGCAGCGGCGCGGGGATGTCGAGATCGGTCAGCAGCGCGTTGATGCGCTCGCTGCGCTCCAGGGTGTCATCCCATTTGAAGGTCAGTACGGGCGCACGGCGCAGTCCGACGCGGTGCGCCACCTCACGGCGCAGAAACCCTTTGGCGTGTTCGAGCGCAGCCAGCACTTCCGGCGCGCGTTCTTCTTCACCGAGCGCGTTGACAAATACCTTCGCGTACATGAGTTCGGCGTCGATCACCACATCGGTGACGGTGATCCCCTGCAGACGCGGATCAGCCACCTCACGCACCACGAGCGTGCTCAGGATTTTGCGGATGCGCCCGGCGACGCGCGCTTGTTTGTGTGCCATTGGATGTGACTCCTTGTGTGTCATGCCAGGGCATGGCACGCCATGCCCCTACGATCGATTTCAGGCGGACGCCTCAGGATGTGTCCCTGCACGCTGCGCTCATAGGGACGCATAACAATGCGTCCGCACAGCGACATTCGACCGCAGCCTTAGCTGACGCGCTCGCTGATGTAGCACTCGATGCGATCGCCTTCTTTGAAGTCGTCAAAATTGGCGACGCCGATACCACACTCGAATCCGCCGCGCACCTCGCGCACGTCTTCCTGCATCCGCTTGAGCGATCCGATATTCAGGTCTTCGCCCAAAACGGTGCTGCCACGCAGCACGCGCACCCGTGCGTTGCGCCGAATCTCGCCATCCAGCACCATGCAGCCTGCGATCGTGCCGATACGTGGCACGCGGAACAGCGCGCGGACTTCGGCAGTGCCGATCGTCTTGTTGGCATACACGGGTTCCAGCATACCCTGGAGCGCCAGCTCGACATCCTCGAACAGCTTGTAGATGATGTCGTAGTGGCGAATTTCCACGCCCTGCATTTCGGCGGCGCGCTTGGAGGCGTTGTCGGCATCGACGTTGAAGCCGATGACGATCGCGCCTGACGCGGACGCCAGCATCACATCGCTCTCGCTGATATTGCCGGTGTCGGCGGCGAGCAGACGCAGCTTGATCCCTTCTTTGTTGCCTTCCTCGATCAGCTTGAGCTGATCGACGATCGGCTGGAGTGACCCCTGCACGTCCACTTTCAGCACCATATTGAGTTCTTTGACGCCGCCCTTGCGGTACTGGGCGAAGATTTCTTCCAGGCTGATGACCGGACGCGCGACGTTCGCCAGCGCGGTCTGGGCTGCGTCCTGACGGTCGGACGCCATCGTGCGTGCCTCTTTGTCGCTGTCCATCGTGTCGAAGGTATCGCCTGCTTTGGGCACGGTATGCAGACCGAGGACGGCGACGGGCATCGAGGGCAGCGCTTCTTTGACCTGCTTGCCTTTTTCGTCGAACATCGCTTTGATCTTGCCGTAGGCGTTGCCGGCGATCACCACGTCACCGCGCTTGAGCGTGCCGTTGAAGACGAGCATGGTGGCGATCACGCCCTTGTGCTTGTCGATCTCCGCTTCCAGGACGGTGCCGGTGGCAAAACCAGCGAGCGGATTGGCGGTGATGTCGTGGTCGTCCGCGACCAGGGTGATCGCTTCGAGAATGTCGTCGATACCGTCCCCCTTGATGGCGGCGACGGGCACGACGAAGGTGTCGCCGTCCCAGTCCATCGGGGTCAGACCGTTTTCGGTGAGCTGCTGCTTGACGCGCTCGATATTGGCGTTGCGCTTATCGGTTTTAGTGATGGCGACGATGATCGGCACATTGGCGGCGCGGGCATGGGCGATCGCTTCGCGGGTGGTCTGCATTACGCCGTCGTCCGCCGCGACGACCAAAATCACGATGTCGGCACCCTGGGCGCCGCGCGCACGCATCTGCGTGAAGGCTTCGTGACCTGGAGTGTCGAGGAAGGTGATCTGCTTGCCATTGTGCATGACGCGATAGGCACCGATGTGCTGGGTGATACCGCCGGCTTCCCCGTCAGCGACGTGTGCCTTACGGATGGTATCGAGCAGGGTAGTCTTGCCGTGATCGACATGACCGAGGATGGTCACGATCGGCGGGCGCAGCGTGAGGTTTTCGCGCTTCTCCTCGTCGTAGACCTTACGCCAGACCTGGGTGGTCTGTTCGCGCATCCGCTCACGTTCGGCTTTGGCGGCGGCGGCGCTGGCGCTTTGCGCCTCGAAACCCATTTCTTCAAGGACGATTGCGGCGGTTTCGTAATCGACCTGCTGATTGATCGACGCCATGATGCCATTGGCGATCAGGCGTTTCATCACGTCGATCGGGCTGGCATCGATCAACGTGGCGACCTCACGCACGGTGAGGAAATCGGGGACGAGAATGAGCTGTTTTTCCTGTGCCATCGTGTCTTTCTCCTGATAGGGCGATGGGACAGGACTGCGCTCATTCAGCGCGTCATGCGGTGTCCCTTCGCCCGCTTCTGATTGAATGATTCTGGGTCGGCTGCCTCGCCGCACCGGTCTGAAACGCGCATGCGCCCATTACGAGGCAGCCTTGTGGTGACGCAGTGTGTCTCGATCCGCCGCCGTGAACGCCGTTTTGAGCGCTTTTGCCAGGCTGTCACCGGAGGCGGCTTTGCTCCAGCAGGTGGCGTTGTCGCATAAGTACGCACCCCGACCAGGGCGTTTGCCCGTCGGGTCGATGACGATCCCGTCTTCCGCGCGAACGATGCGCATCAGGTCACGTTTCCCCGCCTGGCGCCGACAAATCACGCAGGTACGGAGGGGAGGCGATTTGTGTCCTGATGCGCGCGCGTGTACGTCACTCATCGCGGTTCATCTTGATCCTATTCTTCCCACTCGTTCCAATCACCGGTGCGCCCGCCCTTGCGCTGGCGCTTGACCACCATGCCGCCGCGCTCCTCGTCGAAGACGAGCTGACGGCTGCCTTTCTTCTTAGCGTCCTTCTTTTTCTTCCCGGTCGGGTCGTCTTCGTCGAACACGACAGGCTCAACGACTGCGACGGCTGCGATCGGCAGCGGACGCTTGGCACGATCCTTGTCGGTGCGCACATCACGCCCATCGACGAATTCTTCCGTTGTGCCGTCGGCGCCTTCGACGACGCCCCCTGCCAGCAGCGCGGCTTCGGCATCGGCGGTCGCCTGTGCTTCAGCTTCGGCGGCGGCGTAGGCGGCTTCAGGGATAATCAGCTTGTCGAGCGCATCCTGCAGCATTTTGAACGAGCCATTGGGCGCCTCGCGCAGGACTGCGCGCACCCGTCCTTCGTCGATGATGAAACGCAGCATCACCTCACCGACACTGTTGAAGACGCGCAGCAGGTCGAGGACTTCTTCCGGCACGTCGAGCAGGTCGATCGGCATGTGGAACGCCGCCGCTGGCAGCGTTTCCTTGACAGCAGCTACCTCGGCAATGCGATCCTTGCGGCGCTGTTCGTTCATTTGCTGGATGCGGCGCTGTGCCACATCCGCGAATTTCGCCAGGGCGGTAAATTCTTCCGCCGTGACCGATTTATTCAGTTCCTTTTTCGCCATGATACGCCGGATGTCGTTGACCATCTCCGGCTGGTGATTGGCAACAGCGCTGGTGGGCGCCTTGTCGATCAGGTCGAGCGCCTCAGCCACTGCCTCTGGCACGCTCTTGATGTCGATACGCCAGCCGGTCAGCTTGGCTGCCAGGCGCGCATTCTGACCTTCACGTCCGATCGCCAGCGACAAGGCGTCTTCGGGGACGATCACCAGCGCAGTGCGTCCCTCGTCGGGGTCGTCATTGAGATAGACTCCCGCGACGCGCGCCGGACTAAGCGCTTTGGCGATGAATGACTCGTGGTTGGGACTCCACTCGATCACGTCGATCTTTTCGTGCAGCTCCGAGACGATATTCTGAATACGGCTGCCACGCTGACCGACGCACGCGCCCACCGGATCAATTCCGTCCTGCAAGGCAGCGACAGCGACCTTCGAGCGCGCCCCGGCTTCGCGGGCGATATTCTTGATCTCGACCTGTCCGTTGAAGATTTCCGGGACTTCATATTCCAGCAGACGACGCAGCATATTGCGGTGGCTGCGGCTGACCAGGATCATCGGACCCCGATTGCCATCCTCGACCTTGACGATATAGGCGCGGATTTTGTCGTGGGTCTTGTATTTCTCGCCGGGAATTTGTTCTTTCTTGGGCATGGTGGCTTCAGCGCGCCCCAGACTGAGGGTGATCACGCCGCCGTTCATGCTCTGGATGGTGCCGTGTACCAGATCGCCTTCGCGCTCTTTGTACTCGTCCATCAGGGTCTTGCGCTCCGCCTCGCGGATCTTCTGCAGGATCACCTGCTTGGCGGTCTGCGCGGCGATGCGACCAAATTTCTTGGTGGTGCCTTCTAACTGCACCATGACCATATCGCCATAATCGGCGCCTGGCTCGTAATAACGGGCTTTTTCAAGCTCGACTTCGGTAGTGGGATTCAGCACTTCATCTACAATTTCTTTTTCGACGAAGATGCGTGCGCGCCCGCTGCCCGGATCGATTGTGACCTCGACGCGCTGCGACTGCATACCCACGTCACGCTTGTAGGCGGAGATCAGCGCAGAGCGCAGCGCCTCCAACACGACATCGCGGGGCAGCTCGCGCAATTGAGATATCTCATTGAACGCGACTTCAAACTCACTTTTCATGACGGTATGGGTTCGCTCCCGAACGGACTCGCAAGGGGACTGATTGCGGCGCCGGAACGGTGCAGGGGGCTGCTGTTGTTTTGGCGCCGTGATACAAAAAAGTGGGTCAGATACCCACTTTCAATGGTGCAAATCATATCATACAGGGCGGTGCATAGCAAGTGCGGTGGGTTTGACACGCTAAACTCCTACGGAGAATTTTTACTGCAACGATGCGTCCGCCTGCGCTGAATCATGTTATAGTCTGCTCACGCGCTGCTCATTCTGACTATCAGGGAGAATCAAACCCGTGAGTGCCACACCTGCCCAACCGCCTCCAGGCGCGTCCACCACCCCGCCCGTGCAGCCGATCAGCCAGCGCAACAACCAGATGCGCCACGCGAGCCAGGGATGGATTTGGTGGCAGCAGCGTCCGAAGCGCGAATTTCCCAATGAACCCGACCCGCAATTCAAACTGGTGCCCGACGACCTGATCGAGCGCATGACGACCGAGTTCAATCTCGATCCCGGTGCTGTCGCCCGCATGAAAAAAGATATCGATTATCTCGATCATGAACTGTTGAAATACTTTCGTGAGACCGACCACGCCGCCAAGAAGTATCAGAATGGGTTTCGCCTGTACAACGTGCGTATCCTGATGCTGGCGACTGGCGCGACGTTGATCGGCACGCTTCAGGCGATCAGTCTGGCGTTCAGCCCCTCGCTGCTGCTGGTGTTAGGCGCGCTGGAGACGATCGTCGCGCTCTACACGGTCTATGTCGTCAATACACGCTCGACCGAAGCGTCGCTGGACTCCTGGCTGAAAAACCGCCGTCAGTCCGAGCAGCTTCGCCGTGAATTTTTCCGCTATCTGCTTTACCTGCCGCCGTATATCGAAGGAGAGCTGGAATACGAGCGCAAGCGCAAGCTGTCGAGCCGTGCTGCCTCGATCTATGCCGACCAATTCCCTGAAGAACCGTCGATCCTGGAATCGGGTAATCCGACCATGCCCGGTGCTGTCCCGCCGAGCACCGCCTATAGCCCTAATAATGGCACTGCGACCAGCGCTGGAGGTGCGGGATGAAACTCACTCGTGACGATCTGAATGTGCGTTTCCGCATTTTCGAGCGGGCAGTCCTGGAAGATCAGCGCGCCTATTACAAGCGCGAGATCGATCGCAATCAGCGTGCCTCACGCCAGATCAATCGCACCCGCGCCTTTTTTGCCTTCCTCGCAGGGGTGGCGTCGCTGCTGGCAGCCCTCGTAGGAGGATTCATCGCCTCACAGCAAGGACAAGGGGCGTGCGCCCTGGCTGAACTGTCGTCGATCGCCAGTGCCAACCTGGATCAGGCTCAGTCGGCGGAGATCGACGCGGCGCTCTCGCGCGGCGGTAACGATGCTGAGGAGAGTACGATGTCGTGCAATGGTCTGCGTATTTTCACATCGATCCTGATGATCGTGGCGGTGGGCGCACCCGCGTTGGGCGCGGCATTCACCACGCTGGCGGACTTGTACCAGTGGGAGCGGCTGGCGTCGATCTACGAGACGGCGCAAAAGAGTCTGGCGGTGTCGGACGCGCTCTCGCCGCTGGAGGAAGAACCCGATCAGGTTTATCACGCCAGCCTGAACGCCTTCGTCGAGGGCACGTTGTCGGTGATGCGCGATGAAACCTCGCAGTGGGGTCAGCTCGTCAAGATGCCGGATGCGCTGCAGGAGTACATCGACAGGGCACGCGACGCCGCCGAGAAGGACGATGAAGAGGGGGCAGGGGGATAAGAGCTTCCGTGAGCGGGGTTTGGCGCGCCAAACCACACCTAAAAACTGTGAAAATGCCTTCCCGGTTGCTTATCACGAAGGCATTTTCATCTTTATCCTGGGGTGCTGGGTGGAGTCCTCAAGTTCCATAATGCCCGGATAGTCTAGTATTATTTTTTCGACCACCTTTTTTAATTGTCTTTGCTTTATGCCATGATACAGGAGCGGATTGTATTCGGGAAACATCTTAGTTAGGGTCTCTCCAATTAGAGCCAGCAGCACCCAACCCTGAGCATCCTTAAATTTAAGCGTATCCGCCGCGTATGCGAATGCGTCGAAGAACTTCTCTATCTGGTGAAAATAAAGAAGACGTACTTCGTGGGTCACATGCTTACCGTCAATCTCTCGAATTTCGATGATACCCGCCCCATTAAGAGTCTGTAATTTTTCAGCCAATTTTCTGGGCTGATGCAGTTCATCTAAGCTGAAAGCGGGATCGAGTGACGTCATTTTGTCTCTTATGACGCGCAATTGCATCCAATCCTCGTCAATGGCTGCGTTCCCTTTGCGGCACGCCGTATAAGCGCGAATGAATAATTCGTAAACTGGATCGGTGGAAACTTTCGCAACGGCGGTTGAAGTCCTTGGGGTAGGCTGGAGTGGCACAACCGGAGGTGGGGCAAGCATAAGATCGCCAATTTCTATAAATTCTGAACAGGCTGTGCGGAACGCATCCGGGGTTTTTGCTTCACCGATACCCAGCACGAATTTGCGTTTTGATTTCAGGCGCTTGGCTAAACGCGCGTAATCACTATCACTCGCTGCGATGCAAAAACCTGTAATGTCTGCACGTTCGCAAGCGATTATCATCGCATCAATGACGAGGGCAATATCGACAGAATTTTTACCCTTGATATTGTTGGGCACCCAAATCGGATCGACAGGATATTTAGCCGCAAACGTTTCCCATTTTTCAATTGAAGTTTTATTGAGAAAGACCTTTGCGATAGTGATCTCGCCGTACTTTGCTACCTCACTCAATATAGTGGGAACGCGATCCATAATCACATTATCCCCATCGATCAGCACTGCAATGACTTCCCGATTTTGCGACATGTCGTCTCCCGTCGTCTGCTAAACGCTGAATGTATTTGATATTCTTACATATTATCAGGTGCAGTTGTTTTTATTCCCTCACCCGTCCGACTCCGCCAGCCCTTTCAAATCGCGCAGCTTCATCAGCGCCTCAAAGGGACTGAGCGCGTCCACATCCAACGCCTTGAGCGCGTCGATCGCCGGATGCACGCCGCGATCGATGAAGCTGAACTGCGTCGGGGCATCTTTAGCTGTCTCTTTGACTTTCTTCGACGGCGCCGGGGCATAGTTGGCGCCGCCACTCTCCAGCATCTTGAGCAGTTCGCGGGCGCGGGCGACTACCGGACGCGGCATCCCGGCGATTTGCGCGACATGCACGCCATAGCTGCGATCGGCGCCGCCGGGGATGACCTTGTGCAGGAAGGCGATCTCGTCGTTTTGCTCCGCCACCGCCACATTGTAATTACGGGCGCGCGGCAGGACGTTGGGCAGATCGGTCAGCTCGTGATAATGGGTGGCGAACAGTGTCCGACAGTTGAGGCGCGAATTGTCGTGGATGAACTCGATTACAGCGCGGGCGATCGCCAGCCCGTCGTAGGTCGAGGTGCCGCGCCCGACCTCATCGAGGATCAGCAAACTGCGACGTGTGCTGCTGGAGAGCAGTCGCGCGGTCTCGATCATCTCGACCATGAAGGTGCTGTACCCGGCGTGAATCTCGTCCTGGGCGCCGATGCGGGCAAAGATGCGATCGACCAGCCCGATCGTCGCCTCGTCTGCAGGGACAAACGACCCGATCTGCGCCATCAGCGTGATCAGCGCCACCTGACGGATGTAGGTCGATTTACCGCTCATGTTCGGGCCCGTGATGATATGCACCCGGTTCATGCTGTCGAACTGGGTGTCGTTGGCGATATAGCGGGCGCCGTCGGTGAGCAGCCGCTCGACCACCGGATGACGCCCGGCACGCACGATCAGGCGATCGTCCTCGGTCAGCGTCGGACGGCAATACCCTTCGCGCGCCGCTACGTCTGCCAGCGAGACAAATACGTCGATCAACGCCAGGGCTTTCGCCGTCTTGAGCAGCGCTTCGGATTCGCGCGCCAGCTCCGCACATAATTCGTCGAACAGGCGCCGCTCGATCGCCAAAATCTGTTCTTCGGCGTTGAGAACCTGGGTCTCGTAAACTTTCAACTCCGGGGTGATATAGCGTTCAGCATTGACGAGCGTCTGCTTGCGTTCGTAATCGTCAGGGACTTTGGCGGTATTGGCGTGACTGATCTCGATGTAGTAGCCGAAGACTTTGTTGAAACTGACTTTGAGCGAGCTGATCCCGGTGCGCTTGCGTTCGCGCGGTTCCAATTCCGCGATCCAGTCGCGGGCGTCCTGGGTGGCGCGCATCACCGCGTCGAGTTCGTCGGAATAGCCGGAACGGATCACGCCCATGCGGTCGGTGTTGGCGGGCGGGTCGTCGCTGATGGCGCGGATGACGTGTTCGCACACCGCGTCACAGGGATCGAGTCGATCGACCAGCGTCGACAGCGCGCGCACCGGGGTGATCTGCGTCCGAAAATGCGGGACGGTGCCGAGCGTCAGCCGCAGCGCCAGCAGATCGCGCGGGGTCGCCTTGTCGATCAGCAGGCGGTTGGTCAGTCGTTCCAGATCGGACACCTGTTTAAGCAGCGCGCGCAGCTCGTGTCGCAGTAATTCGTTGGCGTGCAGTGACTCGACTGCATCGAGGCGCGCATTGAGGCGTCCCAGGTCGAGCAGCGGTTGGTTGATCCATTCACGCAGCAGTCGCGCGCCCATCGGCGTGGCGGTGCGGTCGAGCGCGCCAAGCAGACTGCCGCGCGTCTCGCGTCCGCGTATCGTCTCGGTCAATTCAAGATTGCGGCGCGTGAACGGGTCCAGCACCATAAAATCGGCGGTGGTGTACGGACGCAGGCGCGTAATTTGTCCGATATGACCGCGCTGTGTGGCGGATAGATAATCGAGCAGCCCGCCCGCAGCGCATATCGATGCGGGTTGATCGCCGATCCCAAAGCCGTCCAGGGTGCGGACGTTGAAGTGCATCGTCAGGCGCGTGAGCGCGTTGGTCTTCTCGAAGCGCCAATCCGCGATCGGCGACAGATGAACCCCCATCGGCACAGTGGCGCCGCGTCCCGCCCACGACTCCGGCAGCAGCACCTCACGCGGTGCCAGTCGCGCGATCTCCTCGGTGACGCGCACTCCGGCGTCGTCCCCCGCGATCTGGGTGACGGCGAATTCACCCGTCGTGATGTCGGCATAGGCGATGCCGACGCGGTTCCACACACCGGACGACGCATCACCCATCGGGTAGATCGCCATCAGGTAGTTGGGGCGGTCTTCGTGCAGGAGTTCCGGCTCGATCACCGTGCCGGGGGTGATTACGCGCGTCACCTCGCGTTCGACCAGTCCCTTGCCATTTGGCTCGGTGATCTGTTCGCAGACGGCGACGTGATAGCCTTTTTCGATCAGGCGCGCGATGTAGGTGTCCACCGCGTGGAAGGGGACGCCCGCCATCGGCACCCGTTCATTTTTACTGACCGGGCGTCCAGTCAGGACAAGATCGAGCTCGCGCGCGGCGATCTCGGCGTCGCCGTCGAAGGTCTCGTAAAAGTCACCCAGTCGAAAAAACAGGATACATTCGGGGTACTGGCTCTTGATATGCAGGTATTGGGCGCGGAGCGGCGTCACCGATGCGGACATTGTGTTTTCTCGCTGGAATATGCTCGAAATATGCAAAAATGTGTTATATCTATGGGCTATCGATATGAATGTCGCGCTTTTAGCGCGCATGAACGCCTATTCTAACAGGCAGGCGGGGCGATAACGACCCCGCAGAGGCATATTATGAACGAACAAATCATCGGCGTCGACCTGGGTGGAACACGGCTCCGCGCTGCTGTGTTGAACCGCGATCTGACCATTCTGGAGCGGCGCGAGACGCTGACGCTGGCACATGAGGGCGTCGAAGCGACGACAGCGCGCATGACCGCATTCGTGGGAGAGACGATCAGTGGATGCGGCGACGAGCCGATCGCCGGGATCGGCATCTCGTGTCCAGGACCGGTCAATCCGGTCGCCGGGCTGCTGGTCGCGCCGCCGAATTTGCTCGGCTGGCACAACGTCCCACTGGTGCAGATGTTTCAAAAACAGTTCGGACACACGACCTATATCGGCAACGATGCCAATGTCGCGGCACTGGCGGAGTCGGCGCGCGGTGCGGCACAGGGCTTCCGTAACGTGATTTTCATAACGATCAGCACCGGCATTGGCGGTGGAATTATCCACGACGGAAGGCTGGTGTTAGGACGCGACGGTCTGGCGGCGGAGGTCGGGCATATCAACATGATCGTCAACGGCACGGTGACGACTCTGGAAAAAGAGGCGGCGGGTCCGGCGCTGGCGCGCAAAGCGCGTGCGCGCATCGAGGCGGGCGAGTCGTCGTTGATGCGCGAGCTGGTGGACGGCGATCTCGACAAACTGAGCGCCAAGATCGTCGGCAAGGCGGCAGATCAGGGCGATGCGCTGGCGATCGAGGTCGTCAAGCGCGGCGCGTTCATCGTCGGGATGGGACTGGCGAGTCTGCTGCACCTGTTCAACCCGGAGATCATCGTCATCGGCGGCGGGGTGAGCAATATCGGCGCGCTGCTGTTCGACACCATGCGCGAGGCGATGGAAAAGCATGTCATCGATCGTGCCTACACCCACGATCTGATCGTCAAGCCAGCGGCATTGGGCGAAAATGTCAGCGTGATCGGGGCGGCGGCTCTGGTGCTGACGCGCGGCGGCGTCGAGGATGTGGCGAACGCGGCGCGCAAAATGGGAGGGGGATAGATCGCTTTTTTCCAACACCTCTCCAACATGTCACACTGTACCATTGTGACATGTTGACCTTACTTGATTTCCGCGTCAGACAACGCGATTTTCTACTGGAAATTTCGCGCGCCATCACCGCTCAACTCGACTTGAGCGAAGTTTTGAAGCGCGTCCTGAATGCGTCGGTTGCCATGCTCGGCGGGCAGACTGGGGTGATCGCGCTGCGTGATGGCATCGGCGCCTACCGTGTGCGTGCTACCGTCGGTATCGACAGCGCGCGGGTGCCCGATGTGGACAGCGAGATCGCGGCGATTTTCGACGAAGGCGCCGATCTCGACTACGAGACGATGGATGCGCGGCTGCGCACGCTGGCGGAGTCGCTCGATCCGCGCCTGAAGCAGGCATTTGCGCTGCCGCTGATCTTCGCCGGAGAGCCGATGGGCGTGCTGGTGGTCTTGCGCGCCTATCTGGTGACGGCGACGCCAGACGATGTGCAGGTGCTGCAAAGTTTCGCGGATCAGGCGGCGATCGCTGTACATAATGCGCAGTTGTATGCCCGGATCGAACACGAACGACGCCGACTCGCCGCCATCCTGCTGCACAGCGCCGATGGGGTGCTGATCCTCGACGGGCATGGCGCGGTGCAGAGCATCAATTATGCACTGGAACGAATCACAGGCTGGCGTGCATCGGACGTGACCGGGCGCGACCACGACGAGGTGATCGTCTGGCACAAGCGTGACAAGCACACACTGGATGGCGAAGGTAATCTCGATCTGAAGGCGGCGCTGGCGGCGGGGTGGTGGAGCAGCGGCGCGGTGTCGGGTCAGGACGCGCTTTATGTCGAGGGCGATCTGATGCGCCCCGACGGACTGACGGTCAGCGTCGGCATCATCTATGCGCCGTTGTTCAGCGCCGATGGACACCTCGCCAACATCATCGCGGATGTGCGCGACATCAGTAATTTTCGTCAGGCACAGGAGATGCAGAGCACCTTCATCTCGCTGATCTCGCACGAGCTGCGGACTCCAGTCGCGCTGATAAAAGGCAACGCTGCGACTTTGCGCCGTGACGATGTAGAATGGGACACCGCCACCGTGCGCGACCTGGCGGGGGTGATCGAGGAAGAATCCGACCGTCTCAGCGTACTGATCAACAACCTGCTCACGACCAGTAAAATGCAGGCGCAGCGCAAGATCGAGCTGAATCTGGATGATGTGCGCATCGACCTGCTGGCGGGGCGCTCGGTCGATCGTTTTCAGACGCAGACGCGGGCGCATACACTCAAATTGCGTTTTCCATCCGATTTTCCGGTAGTGGTGGGTGATGAACAGCGGCTGTTGCAGGTGCTGGACAATCTGCTGAGTAACGCCATCAAGTATTCACCGAAGGGTGGGGATATCGAGGTCGGCGGATGGATCGACACCGATCGCGTGACGGTGTATGTGCGCGATCAGGGAGTTGGCTTGAGCGAGACCGAGGCGAGCCGGGTGTTTGAACGCTTTTACCGTGTCGGCGGCGCGCTCACGCGGCGCACCCAGGGCGCGGGGTTGGGATTGTACCTGGCGCGTCAGATCGTGCTGGCACATGGCGGCGAAATGCGCCTGGAGAGCCAGCTGAACAGAGGCGCGACGTTTTATTTTACACTGCCGTTGGAGTAGGGAGTCGTCATGGCACGACAGATGATGATCAGATGTACAAACTGTGGCAATCAATTCGGCGCGGTCGTCGAGTCGATCGTCGATGGCGGGCGTGACCCGGATGCAAAGGTGCGGCTGCTGGGGGGGGCGCTCAACGCCATGCAATGTCCCAACTGTGGCTATCAGATGGCAGTGGGGGCGCCTGTGTTGTATCACGACGCCGCGAAAGAGCTGCTGATCGGATACGTGCCGCTGGAACTCAATCTGAACAACGATCAGCAGGAAAAGGCGCTCGGCGATCTGATGCGCGAGCTGACTCAGCGCATCCCGCAAAATGAATTCAAAGGCTATCTGTTTCAGCCTCGCCGTGCCTTGACCCTGCAAAATCTGGTCGAGCAGATTTTACATGCCGATGGGGTGACCCCGGAGATGATCGAGGCGCAAAAAGCGCGCGCGCGCCTGATCGAGACGCTGATGAGCGCGACGCCCGCCGCGCTCCCGGACGTGGTGATGCAAAACGACGCTCAGATCGATGAGACCTTGTTTCAGACGATGACGCTGATGGCGCAGCGCCTGGCGTCGGCTGGATCGGTCGAGGTGGCACAGCAAATCATGGAAGTGCAGGCACAGATCGCCGCGCTGTCCACCTATGGACGTGCTGCCCTGACCCGTGCCCGCGAGGAAGAAATGGTGGTACAGGCGGTCGCGGATGCGATCGAGGCAATGGGTGAGACCGCCGATCGACCAGAATTTTTGATGTTGGCGCGCGATTACCAGGACGATCCCGCGCGGCTGCGGGCGCTGGTCGGATTGGCACGTCCGGCGTTCGATGAGGTTTTCTTCCAGGAGATGACCGCTGTGATTGGCGCGGCGCCCGCCGCCGAGCGCGACGCGCTCGAAGGGCTGCGCGACATGCTGGTGGCGCTGACTCAGGAGGTCGATGCACAGTCACAGGCGGCGCTGCGCTCGGCAGCGCAGTTGTTACAGCAAATCGTCAACGCGCCCGACATCGATGCCGCCATCCAGAATTATGCCGGGATGATCGACGGCACCTTTCTGTCGGTGCTGGAGGCGAATTTGCAGGGCGCCCAGCGATCTGGCGATAAGGCGCTGTTGGAACGGTTGGCACAGGTATACAACCGCGTCAATGCCTACATCGAGGACACCATGCCCGGCTCGCTGCGGTTCCTGAATGAACTGCTGGCGACCGACACCGATGAGCAGGCGTTGGAGATGCTGAACGCGCGTGGAGGGGATTATGCCGACGACCTGCTGCAAACGATGGATGCGGTCGAGCGTGTACTGATGCAGCAGGGGGAAAACACGCTGCTGACCAAGCTGGTCTTTCTGCGCGCCCGCGCCGAGTCGGTATTGAGCTGAACCTGACGTTTGCCCGACGCATCTGGTATTCTCACCCTCATTGTTGTAGATTAACCTCTCAAATATGCTGTTGAGAGGTTTTTTTGTTTGCGTCGCCTCGCAGCACATCATAGCAATACTGTGTAGTTCAGAATGAGGAAATTCACCCATGCCACAACGCAAAACGATGTTCATCCGCGCCCTGTTGTTCTCGTTCGTGCTGACGATCATTGCAACGGTCAGCATCGCCCCCGCCATTGCCCAATCGGACGATCTGCCGACCGACCCACTTCAGCGGGCGTTCCGGTTGGTGCGCGATGAACTGCAGGATAAATTTGGTGTCGATCTGCTCTATGTTCAGAACTGGACGTTCGACGAAACGGAATTTACAGGCGGCATCGACAGTTGTCTGGAAAATCTCGATCCGGCAGAGTCGCGCGGTCTGTACTACGGCTGGCGCTTCGTGATCACTGCGCTCAGTGGACGCCAGTTTGAAGGTCGCTCCAGCTTTGACTCGACCATCATTACGGCGTGCGATACCGTCACAGTCGCGGCAGCGGCGCCAGCCGCGGCTCCGGCGGCGGATGGCAGTCTGCCGGCTCCAGTAGCGGGCGCGGGTGCGACAGGTGCGTTCGAGCTGGGTGGGCACGCGCTGGAATTGAACGCTGGCACCGTCGGCGTGATGCGCCGTTCAGGAATGTCGTGGGTCAAATTCCAGCATCGCTACAGCCCAGGACAGGATCCCAGCGCGGTCGCCGGCATTATCAACAGCGCCCGGACGAACGGGTTCAAAATCCTGGTCGCCGTCGTGGGCAGCCCCGCTGAGTTGGGCGCCAACTTTGACGGCTATACCGCTGCATTCGCCACCTTCCTTGGCGGCGTAGCTGCGCTGAACCCGGAGGCGATCGAAGTATGGAACGAGCCGAATATCGACCGCGAGTGGCCCGCTGGTCAGATCAATGGCGGCACCTACACGCGCATGTTGGCAGCATCATTCAACGCGATCAAGGCGCGCAACCCCAACACGATCGTGATCAGCGGCGCGCCCGCCCCGACGGGGTTCTTTGGTGCGGCGGGCTGCACGGCACAGGGCTGCAACGACGACGTGTTTATGCAGCAGATGGCGGCGGCTGGCGCAGGCAACTACATGGACTGCATCGGTCTGCACTACAACGAGGGTATCGTCGCGCCGTCCGCGGTGGGCGGTGACTCGCGTGGCAGCTATCCGAGCTACTTCTTCGGCTCGATGCTCAATCGTGGTCATTCGCTGTTCGGTGGCAAGCCGGTCTGTTGGACGGAACTCGGTTACCTGTCGCCTGAAGGCTACGACGCGCCGCTGCCTGGCGGGTTCGCCTGGGCGCAGAATACCTCCGTCGCCGAACACGCGGCATGGCTTGCTGAGGCGGCGACATTGAGCGCACAGAGTGGCAAGGTGCGCCTCATGATCACCTGGAACGTGGACTTTCCGTTCTACACCGCGACCGACCCGGTCGGCGGGTATGCGATCATTCGTCCGGGTGGCGCGTGCCCGGCGTGCGATTCGCTCGGCACAGTGATGCGCCGCTAGGCAAGACGCTGTGTAATGTGTAAATGGAAAGGGCGTCCCAAAAATGGGACGCCCTTTTTTTATGCTTTTCACCTGATTGTGTCTTTCATTGCCGCCCTTCGCTATAATTGAAGCCGACTCATCAACCAACTTAGGATGCAGCATGGGCGATTTTCAGGATAAACGTATTTTAGTCACGGGCGCGACCGGATTTCTGGGCAGTATGCTGGCGCAGCGGTTCGCCTCTGAAGGCGGTCAGGTCGTCGTCCTGGCGCGCTCCAACGAGTCAGCCGATGCTGCGACCGCGCAGGGCTTCGAGGTGGCGCGCGGTGATGTGACCAACCGCGAGTCACTACGCCGCGCGATGGAAAACTGCGCCATTGTCGTCCACTGCGCTGCTTCGTTTGGACACCCGGACGATCAGCGCGATGTCAACGTCAACGGGACGCGCCTGGTGGCGGAAGAAGTCGGTTTTGGCGGAGTGCGTCAGCTCGTCTACGTGAGCAGCATCGCGGTGTACGGCTTTGCGCGGCGAGGAGTGGTCAATGAAACGGTCGCGCCAACACCTGGATCGTACATCTATGCGCGCACCAAGCTGGGCGGCGAAAACGCGATCAAAGAAGTCGCCATCCACACGGGCTTGAATTACACCATTGTGCGCCCCGGCATGATCTACGGACCCGGCTCGACTCGCTGGACACACGATCTGTTCCGCTACGCGCGGCGCAATCCGATCATCTTTTCTGGCGATGGCAGTGGATCGACCCATCCGATCTACCTCGACGATGTGATCGATGCGCTGGTCAAAGTCACGGGGGACGAATCGCTCAATGGTGAAATCTTCAATATTTCCCCCGACCCCGCCCCAACCTGGCGCGAATGGCTGCTCCAGTATGCGCGGCTGGCAGGACATCAGAATTGGGTGAGTGTGCCGCCCGTGCTGGCACGCGCCGGTGCTGGTCTGGTGATGGGTTTCGCCTCGCCTGCCAGTATCCTGCGCGATCTGCCGGAGCTGGTCGATCAGTTCATGGAAAAGGTCACTTACAGTACGGCGAAGGCGCGCGAGCGTCTGGGATGGGCGCCGAAGGTCGAGCTGGTCGAGGGAGTCGATCGCTGCGTACCCTATCTGCGTGAAAAAGGCTTGTTGTGACCGATGTACTGACGGTGATCGCTATCGCGGTCATCGCGCTGGCGATCGTCGCACTCGGCTGGTGGCTGCTGATCGCCAGCGAAGGCGTATACCTGGGTCGGCGGGTCGTCATCTGGCTCTACGACGTGTATGCAGGACGCTACGACGACATCAAACAATATCGCCGCGACATCGAACACCAGTTCCTCGCACAGCCGATCCTCGATGAATTTGCTCCACGCACCGATCCGCTGGTGCTGGATGTGGCGACGGGCACCGGGCGGCTGCCTTTGGCGCTGGTGCGCCATGCCCGTTTCAACGGACGGGTGATCGCCGCCGATCTCAGCCGCGAAATGCTGATCCGCGCGGCGGACAAGCTCGACGATGCCTCGAATGTCGCGTTCGCGCTGGCGGCGGCGGAACATCTGCCGTTCCCCGATGCGACCTTCGAGCTGGTCACCTGTCTGGAGGCGATCGAATTCATGGCACGGCGTGAACCCGTCCTGGAGGAGCTGATGCGCGTGCTGCGTCCGGGCGGGCTGCTGCTGCTGACCAATCGCATCAATACCCGGCTGATGCCCGGCAAGACCTACAGCGAAGACGCGCTGGTCGAGGCACTGTCGGAATACGATACCGAGTCGATCTATATCGAGCATTGGCAGGTCGATTACGATCTGGTGTGGGTGCGCAAGTCCGCCTGAGTGCAACCCATCCTCGTAAGGCGCGTATAACTCATCAGGTATTTAACCGCGCCTCACAAGGAATCACACCGCCATGAAATACCCCATTCGCAGTCTCATGATCGTTTTCGTACTGCTGCTGGTCAGCGCCCCGATCCTGGGACAGGAGACTGCCACCTATACCGCCGAGAATGACGCCTTCACTGTCACGCTTCCCGAAGGCTGGACGACCGAAAATATCCCCGATGGCGTCGAGTTCAAGGCACCCGACGGCACGGTCATGTACTGGATCGCCCTGCCCGCCGCCGACAGCGACTCAGGTGCGCTGGCGGCGATCGATCTGTTCGCGCCCGACTTTGCCGGGACGCAGATTCAAAATGTCGAGTTTCCCGCCCCTAACGGTGTCTGGACGCAGACGCTCTATCTCGTCGGCACCGACGTTGCCGCCACGCTGACCCTGCACTACGGTGAGAGTGCTTACGTGCTGTGGCTGCCGCCGACCGATCAGGCGGCGCTGACAGCGGTCAGTCCGAGTATCAATGAAATGCTGGTCTCACTGGTCTACGCGGGCGCCCGTGATGTGACCGAGGCACAGGTATTCACCCTGGAACAGGACGCGCTCGATCTGCTCGACGCCTACGTCGCTGAGGCGCTCGTCCGCTTCGAGATGCCGGGCGCAGCGATCGCGGTCGTGCAGAACGGCGGCGTGATCTTCACGGGCGGTTATGGCGATGCCGACCGCGAGTCCAACACAGCCGTGAACGATGACACCCGTTTCATGATCGGCTCGGTCACCAAGTCGATGACCAGCTGGCTCGCCGCCTCGCTGGTCGATGAGGGCGTGTTCGGCTGGGACACCCCGATCACCGAGCTATATCCGGCGTTCACCCTGTCCGACCCGGAACAAGCTGCTGCGCTGACCGTGCGCGATTTTTTCAGCATGTCCAGCGGACTCCCACGTTACGATCTGTCGATGATCCTGGAAATGCGCACCCCTGACGAACTGCTCGCGGAAATGGCGACCATTCCGCTGGTCGCGGCGCCCGGCGAACAATTCAACTACAACAATCAGATGGTGGCGCTGGGCGGATTCATCACAGCGGCGGCTGCCGCTGGAGTCGAACTCAGTGCGGGCGACCGTGCTTACGCCGATATGCTGCAAACGCACCTGTTCGATCCGCTCGGCATGACGCAGACCACGCTCGATTTCGACGCCACGATCACCAGCGGGGATGCCGCCACACCGTACTACTTCGACTCGTTCGAGGAAGCCTATCTGCCTGTGCCGTTCGATTACGAGCGCTTCGTTCTGCCCGTCGCGCCCGCTGGCGCCGTCTGGTCAACGGCGGGCGACATGGGATTGTACCTGGCGGCGCAGATGCGCGACGGCGCGCAGCCGGACGGCACACCCATCGTCAGTGCTGAAAATATGGCGGTCACCAAGACCGGGGTGATCGCTATCGAAGGTGCGGGAGACTACGCGCTGGGCTGGATGACGGGCGATTGGTTCGGGCAGCCGCTGCTCCAGCACGGTGGCGGCACCAGTGGCTTTACGACCACGTTTGCCTACCTGCCGGATGCCGATGTCGGCGTCGTGGTATTGAGCAATCGATCGAGTGCCGATGGATTCGGTTCGGCGGTGCGCGACTACGTGTTTGAGCTTGCCTACGCGCTGCCGCCCGAATCCGAAGCGATCTATCTGGCTGGTGAGAGCAGTCTCAAGGAACTCGGCGAAATGGTGCTGGCACAGGCGAACCCACGTGTCGATGCGCCCGCCGACGCCGACGCGATGGCGCTCTTCCTGGGTGAGTACGAGCATGGCATCACGATCGCGCTCGATGCGGCTGGCAGGGCGACCGCTTCCGGCGATTTTGGAACGATCGTGCTGTATCCGTCCGGCAGCAGCGCGACCATCTTTGTCACCAGCGGCGTCCTGGGTGGGCTGCGCGTCGCCTTCGACGACGCGGCGGGAGTCACCATGAATTTGACGAATCCATTGAGCGGCTTGCCAGAAGGTCAGCCGGAACTGACGCTGCGCAAGCTGGATTAATTCGCGCGATCAGGGGCACGGTCATCGTGCCCCTACACCTTTCAGCTCCCCGCCGTTAAAATCAACGGCATATTCGTTTCCGCCCATGCGTAAGGACTGCCCATTTTGATCCTCCCCCCGCACGACCTCGCCCGCGCCGTGCATGAGGCGATCGCGCGCGCGCAAGAAGCTGGTGCTCTCCCTCTCTTCGCCATCCCGGAGATCGAGGTTCGCCCGCCCAAGCGTGCCGACCAGGGCGATTACGCCGTCGCTGCGCCGCTGGCGCTGGCAAAGGCGGCGGGCATGAAGCCGCTCGACATCGCCACCGTGATCGCCGCGCATGTGCAGGTGCCATCGTTCATCGCCAGCATCGATGTGGTGCCGCCGGGCTATCTCAATTTCCGCCTCGATCCGACCTGGCTGCGGGCACAGGTCGAGGCGATCATCGAGGCGGGCGATCGCCTGTTCGCGCTCGATCTGTATGCCGGAAAGCGCGCCCAGGTCGAGTTCGTCAGCGCCAACCCGTCTGGTCCGATCACGATCGGACGCAGTCGGGGCGCGATCGTTGGCGATGCGATGGCGCGCCTGTTGGAGGCGGCGGGTTACACCGTCGAGCGCGAATATTATTTCAACAACGCCGGACGCCAGATGCGCAACGTCGGCAGCAGCCTCAAAATACGCTACCTGCAGGCGATCGGCGTGCCGGTCGAGCAACCCGACGCGAAAGACGACAGCTTTTATCAGGGCGACTACCTGATCGACTTTGCACGCGAACTCGCGGCGGAGGTGGGCGACTCGTGGCGCGATCACGACTGGGAGCCGTTCAAGGAGTACGCCGAAAAGCGTATGTTCGACTGGATACGCGCCACGCTCGGTCGGGTCGGCATCGCCCATGACGTATTTTTCAACGAGAATTCGCTCTATGAGAGTGGCGCGGTCTGGGAGACGCTGAGGCAGCTTGAGGCGCGCGGGCATGTCTATCGCAGCGCTGTGCCTGAAGGCGCCGACCCCGAAGCGGTCGAAGAAGCGGGCGGCAAAGGGGAAGCGGTCTGGTTTCGCAGCACGGCGCTGGGCGACGCCAAAGATCGTGTGCTGGTCAAGTCATCTGGCGAACCGACCTACACCCTGCCTGACATCGCCTATCATATGAACAAGCTCGATCGCGGCTTTGACCTGTTGATCAACGTGCTGGGCGCCGATCACAACGTGCAGTACAAGGTGGTGCAGTACGGGGTCGCCGCGCTGGGTAAAGACCCAGCGCGTATCCAGGTGATTATCAACCAGATGGTGCGGGCGGTGCGCGATGGGGCAGAGGTCAAGATGAGTACCCGGCGCGGCATTTTCGACACCTTGGACGACCTGATCGAACAAACCAGTGCCGACGCGGTGCGCTATATGCTGCTCGGACGCAGCGCCGACTCGCAGCTCAATTTCGACCTCGACCTGGCGGTCAGGCGCAGCAGCGATAATCCCGTTTACTATATTCAGTACGCGCATGTGCGCTGCGCTGGCATCTTCCGCGAGGCGGCAGCGCGGGGCATCGACGACAGCGGCGCTGATCTAAGCCTGCTCGGTGAACCGGAACTCGCTTTCCTGCGCAAGGTGCTTGAATTGGGCGAGGTGATCGAGGCATCTGTGCGTCACCACGAGCCCCATCGGCTCGCGTTTTACGCGCTGGAGCTGGCAAATGTCTTTCATCCGGTGTTCGACAATGTGCGGGTGCTGCACAGCGAGGTTCCCGCGCCACTGGCAAAGGCACGGTTGCGTTTCTTTCGCGCCGCACAGAGCGCGTTCAAACGGGTCCTGAATTTGATGGGCATGACTGCCCCGGAGGTGATGTAATCATGGGACTGAAACCGGATCACTGGATTCGCCAGATGGCGCATGAACAGCGCATGATCGATCCATTCACCGATGGACTCAAGCGTGATGGCGTGATCAGCTACGGTTTGTCGAGCTATGGCTACGATATGCGCGTGGCGAACGAGTACAAGATTTTCACCAACGTGTATTCCGCGATCGTCGATCCGAAAAACTTCTCGGATCAGTCGTTCGTCAATGTCACGACCGATGTGTGCGTGGTGCCGCCGAATTCGTTCGCGCTGGCGCGCAGCGTGGAGTATTTCCGCATCCCGCGCAAAGTACTGTGCATCTGCCTGGGCAAATCGACCTACGCCCGCGCCGGGATCGTCGTCAATATCACCCCATTCGAGCCAGAATGGGAGGGGCATGTGACGATCGAGATCAGCAATACCACCCCGCTGCCCGCCCGGATTTATTCCAACGAGGGGATCGCCCAGGTGTTGTTCCTGGAGGCGGACGAGGAATGCGAGGTCAGCTACGCCGACCGCAAGGGCAAATATCAGGGGCAGACCGGGGTGACCGGTCCACGCGCTTAACGCGCCGGGATTGATCACGCGCGGCAAACATCCTACAATGATGTGTGTCGGGTGCATAGCTCAATTGGCAGAGCGCTTCCCTTACAAGGAAGATGTTGCAGGTTCGAGTCCTGCTGTGCCCAACTGGAACAAGCAATCCGAACATGAGCCAGCCATTGTGCTGGCTTTTGTTTTATTTCCGCCTGATTTGCTTTCCAGGTATCTAACTCTATCCACATTACAAAATCTTACGTCTTCAACGTAATACAATCGATTATGATCAATTCATCAACGCTGCGACATTGCGATCAGGAGAGCATCATCATGCGAAAGTTATTCGCCCCGCCCGAACTTGAAATCTCGGGCATTTTCGCCCGTGCATTCGTAGATAATTTGCAAAGTATAGAGACTGCGCCAATCCTTGAAAAACACGGCTTTATGACTCTCGAGTCCAACGAATGGTATCCCACGCACAAATTCATGGACGCCATGAACGAGCTGGCGGGAGATACCAACTTGTCCTCGAACATGATCGCCATCGGAATGGAGATCGGCGCTCGCTTCCCCCCACCCCCCGGCATCGAAAACCCCACTATGGCTGATGCACTGCGTTTCTGGAATGACGTATATCAAGGCGCACATCGTGGTTACAACGGCAGCATCGGCGACATCACCGTCGAGCAGGTGACGCCGACACACTTCCGCACGCTGCATGACCATCTGTACCCGGACGATTTTGTCTACGGTATCGCTTATACCCTGGCACGACAGTATTTGCAGCCCGGCACGTCGTTCACGGTGTATTACGATCCCGACCTGCCGCGCCGCGATGAAGACGGCAGCGACGTGACAGTGATTCACATCACCTGGGAGGAGTAGCCCGCGAGGGATGCCCACTCACGATGGTCAAGCTAATGGGCTTGACCATCGTCGTCACCCCAGTGAAGCCCAGCGGACTCAGGAACGGATAGCGCGCCGTCCTCACGGCACGGAATCCCAATCGTTCGTACAAGCGCCGCGCATCGTCGTTGCTATCTACCACATCCAGCTTGACAGCATCATAACTTCGTTCACGGGCAATCGCCGTCACCGCCTCGATCAACAGTGAACCAACACCCTGCCCGCGCGCGTCGGGATGCACCGCCAGCCCGCTGATATACACCGTCTTGCCATCTCCGGCGGTGTGGATCACCTGCATGACCAGCCAGCGAATCACGCCCCCGATCGACCCGTAGTGTGCGCGCATGACGGAAAGACGGTAGCGCAAAAATTGCCCATCTTCATATTCGATACCGCTGACACCCATGATGCGCCCCTCGTCATCGACCGCGATCAGGCACGCCGCCGGGTCAAACGTTTCGGCAAGCACAGCCAGCGTGCGCGCTGAGTCGCCCAGTATCGGTGCCAGCTTGCGCGAAAATGCTGCCCAGTAGACCTGTGCGATCGCCGGACGCTGCTCATCGCTGAAACCGCGCTGTATCTGGAATGTCACCTGGAATTTGCCTTACGCCATTTGCATTAGGGTCAAGTATATTCAAGTTTACATCAATGCGGTGCCGCGCGGGCATATCTATTACGACTAACATTATTCGTAACTACTCAGGTATCCCTCATTCCCCGACCCCTTCTCCTACAAGGCGAGAAGGGGAGAAACGCAGTAGAAAGTCCCTCTCCTCTTGCGGCAGAGGGATTTAGGGTGAGGGCTGTGTAGTTACCATTATTCCAACGAATTTGCCCGGTCAACGCAGCTAAATTTGCGAAATTCACTGTTTTTTGGTTTAATTACTGTGTGAGTGACTTCCTGATCGTGTGCAGACGTTAGTGTGAACCATGCCTACCGCGACCCAAGAACCGCAGTTGATCTTGATTGTCGAGGATGACGAAGCCACCGCCGAGATGCTGACGGAGCTGTTGCAAACCTCCGGCTATATCACCGTCTCCGTCGAGTCAGGGCAAAACGCCCTGACCCGTCTTGAAGGCGCCGAACCAGCGCTCGTCTTGCTCGATATGAATCTACCGGATATGTCCGGTTTGGAAGTGGTGCGCCAGATGCGCGAGACGTCGCCGCTGCCCGTGATCGCCTTGAGCGGTCTGACACAGGAAGGCGATAAAGTCGCGGCGCTCGATATGGGTGCCGACGATTACCTCGATAAACCGTTCTCGCCTGAGGAGCTGGTCGCGCGCATCAATGCGCTGCTGCGTCGTGTCGGGGCGCTGTCCGCCACCGAGCCGCGTATCAAAATACGCCAACTGGAGATCGACCTCACGCGGCGCCTGGCGCTGCTGAATGGGCGCAAGCTGCACCTGACTCCCGTCGAATACGGCATCCTGGTGACGCTGATGCGCAGCACCGGCAAGGTGGTCTCGCATGACGACTTGCTGCGGGCGGTATGGGGCACCAACTACGAAGGCGATTATTCTGTCCTGCGCGTCAATATCTCGCGCCTGCGCCACAAGCTGGAGGACAAGCCGCGCTTTCCGGCATATATCGTCACCGCGCCGGGGCAGGGCTACACCATGCCGGTGTAGGGCAGAGGGCACCGATGCGCATCCGCGCCACCCTGATTATCATCGGCTTCATGCTGGTGCTGTTTACCTACACTTTTCCATTTTGGCAGCCGCTCGTCTTTCAAACGCCGGAGTCGGTCGAAATTCTATTTCCGGGTCTGCCACTGAATCTGCAATCCGCCTTCGCCAGCCTCCCGCCTGACCAACAGCGTACCTACCTTGAATTTGCGCGTGCCGACACACCAGGGACGGTGCGTATGGTGATGGCGGCGCTGGAACCGCGCGTGCCGCTGCCTGAAGAAGATCAGGAAATGCCAGAGATGATCGCTGCCCAGCCGATCGCCGCTGGACGCTTCACCGCGCTCGACCCCGTGCGTTGGGGGCAGGGACGGGTGACCATTTTCCAGGATACAGAAAATCGCTTTTTGCTGCGTTTCGAGGATTTTTCGATGCTGGGCGGTGTCGATCTGCGGGTGGCATTCTCCCCTGCCGAGGCGCCTACCACCGTCGAAGCCATGCGGGTGGGTGAGGTCGAATTCCTGGAGGTCAGCCCGCTGCTGAGCAGCATGGGCAACCAAAATTACGAACTCCCGGAAGGCTTCACCCTGGTGCCCTATCGCAGCGTGGTCATTTACAGCGGGGCGCTCAATCGCGTCTACACGGTCGCGCCGCTGGCGGTACGGCAATGAACGCATTGTCGATGCAACAAAATCGCCCTCGCGCGACTTCCCCTGGATAAAGGGCAACGCATTATGTCAGATGCTTACGGCGCGCTGGCGCTCTTTTACGATGCGCTCGGCATGAGCAATTTTGCGCTGCGCGCGACCCCAGCGGTCTTGCAGTTCGCACAACAAAATGACTGGCTCGGACGGCGGATTGTCGATCTCGGCTGTGGCACGGGCGGCAGCGTGCGCTGGCTCGCCTCGCAGGGCTACAATATCACCGCCATAGACACCTCGCCCGCCATGCTCGACACCGCGCGCAGAAGCATCGACTCGCGTGGTGTCGCTTTGCAGTGGATCGAGGGGGACGCCCGCGCTGTCGAGCCGATCCAGGGGAGCGATTTGGTATTGGCGATCGACGTGCTGAACGAGATGAGCAGCGTGCGCGAGCTGGAAAATACCTTTACCAGCATAGCGCGCGGGCTGGAAGCCGATAAATGGCTGATCTTCGATCTGCACACACTGCAAGGACTGGCTGCGGATCACGGATCGACTCGACTGCTGCGCGCCGACGACGACATTACGGCGATCATCAGCTCTGTTTACGATCACGAACGCCAGACACTGCAAGAGTCGTATACGCTGTTCCACGCGGAGGCGAACAATTGGACGCGCTACAGCGCGGCGCGCACGCTGCGTGGCTTTCCAGTGCAGCTGATTATTGCTCTGTTAGCCCGCACCGGATTCGAGGTGGTCGCGCTCACCACGACGAATTTCGAGGCGGTGCAGCCCGTTAATCCAAGCGCGGCGCGCCTCTTCTGCTTCGCGCGGCGCGTCTCTTAAAACTGAGTTTATACAGCGGAGTTGCTCCTATGTCGTCCATCGAGGCGCCTCTCACGACAACCGCGCAGCCTGATCGGGTTGTCTACGCGGTCGATAGCGAACACAGCGGTTTGCGCCTGGCGGTGCTGCTGACGTTCATCGGACTGGCGATCGTAATCTTCATCGTCACTAACGCGATCATCGGCGGAGGACTGGCGATCCTGCCTCTGTTGATCGCCTTTGCCATTGCCTACGGTGTGACGCTGCTGGTCGAGCGCGTCCTCAAGCAGCGCTGGACCAGCGGGCGCACGGTCATGGTGAGCGATGACGGCGTGAACCTGGTCAACAAAGGGAAAGCGGAAGCCACCGTCCTGTCCGAAGACCCGGCAAGGATGGTGTGCTGGCGCTTCGTGGTCGCCAAGCGCACGCGCGTTCCAAAAGGCTGGTCGATGTTCGCCTGTGCTATCCAGATCGACGGGACGACATTGGCGGCATATACATTTTTGTCGCCGGATCGTGCCGATCAATTTCCGCGCCGCGATCGTTTCAAATTACTCGAACCGACCCGGAAAGGCGCTCTCAACAGCGACGAACGCCAGGATTTGCGCCTCGCCGGAGAACAGCGCCGTTTGCGCGATGCCGAGAATTTGCGCTGGATCGGTGGCGCCGAGATGACCCCCGACGATTTTACGGCGTACTGCGATCAGATTGCCGACCGTTTCCCCCAGTGGATACCAACCCCGTGACCCTGTTTCGCAGCCGCATTTTCTCGACGCCTCATTTCCTCCTGCTCGTGAGTTCAATTTTTGTCATAACAGGACTGGCCAGTCACGTCCATGGACAAGATGCTGTGCCGCCGATCCTGCCGTTCACGCCGATCGAGGGCACTTTAGCGGCAGGCGTATCTGCGGCATATCGCTTCAACGCGCCGCTTGGCGCGGTGATCTCGTTGCGCGCCTCCACGCCTGACAGCGACCTGGATGCCGCATTGACCGTCACCGACAGCAGCGGACGCATCATCGGCGCGCACGATGACCGTGCCTATCCCGATGATCTCGATCCGCTTCTGGCTGTGGTCACGCTGCCGCGCACCGACACCTACACTGTCACCGTCGCCAGCGTCGGCGGCACGACGGGCACGTACACGCTGGCGCTGACACCGGGGTTCGCCGAGGTGGTGCAGCTCGGTTTTACCGATGAATGGTCGGGAACTGGCGGACGCATCAACGCCACGCCGGATCGCATCATCGTCACTGCGGAAGGCGCGCGCGCACGGACTTACGCGCACAGCGCCAGCGTGACCGAGTCCGCCGATTTTTTCGCGCAGGTCGATGTCATCGCTATCAGCAGTCAGGCGGACACCTGGATTGCGGGGATCGCCTTTCGTCGTGCCGCGACCAGCGACACGCATTACCTGTACAGCGTCAACGAGCAGGGTTTGTGGCGCTTCAGCCAGATTACGGGCGTGGACGAGCGCGTCATCCGCGACTGGACACCGCATCCGGCGTTGGTAGCAGGGGACGCCGCATATACGTTGAGCGTGCTGGCGATCGAGTCGAGCTTCGACTTTTTCTACGATGGCACCTTTATCGGCACCAACGCCGACGACGCGCTGGCGCGCCCTGGCAGCTTTGGCGTGATTGGCGGCACCTCGTCGCCGCTGAGTACCATCAACGAGATCACCTATGCCAATTGGAGCGTGACCGCGCCCGATGCAGACTCGCCGCCGATCCCTGACCAGATTTTTGTGTCGGCGGACGGGATGGCGATGGCGACCGCGCTGCGACGCCAGTTTCCGGCGTTGAGCGGCGGGACGATGGGGCTGACGCTGCCGGAAAGCTCGGTGCAGTTCAATCGTGCCGGGGTCAACCGGATCGGCGTCGGGCGCGGTGCCCTCTACAGCGATTTCGCATTAGGCGTCATGGTTGCCCTGGACGCGGGCGCGCTCGTCCCTGCGGGCTGTGGGGTGACGCTGCGCGGCAGCGGTGATGACAATTACACGCTGGCTTACTTCAATCGTGAGGGCGAGTATGGATTGTCAGGGCGCGAGGGGGATGTGTTCAGCCCAGGTGCTTACGGCGCGCGCGCGCCTTTCACGGCGGATGAGCATCATTTGCTCATCATCGCATCCGCCAATACACTGCTATATTATCTGGATGGCGCGTTCGCGGGCGCGCAAACCGACGACTCGGACGCGGGCGAGCTGGGAGTCGCAGTCGTCAATTTCGAGCCGACCAACACCACCTGCCGTGCCAGCAATCTGTGGGTGTGGGTGGGATGAGTCCTGTAGGGACGCGTCGTTATGCGTCCCTAGAGAAAACTGTAATTTATCGAAGTTTGGTAATCCAGTCGATGCCTTTGCGCCACCATCAAGACAGATCGACTTTACAGACCGAGGCGCCCCTTGCGATCACTCGACGCCGACATCCTACGCACAGTATTGTACGCCGACGTATTCGATTTTCCGCTCACCGCGCGCGAAATCCATCATTTCCTGATCGCGGATCGCTCCTGTACATCGATCGAGGTCAAGCGTGCGCTGGCAGAACCCGCGCTGGACGCGCAGATCGCACAAGTGGACGACTGCGTGACGCTGCGCGGACGGGAGTGGTTGGTGCCCTTACGGGCGAACCGGCAAGCTGCGGCGGACGCGCTGTGGCGGGAGGCGGTGCATTACGGCGCGTGGCTTAGTCGGCTGCCATTTGTGCGGATGGTGGCGGTCACGGGCGCACTGGCGATGCGCAATCCCTCGGACGAGCGCGACGACATCGATTATGTGCTGGTGATTGTACCGGGTCGGGTGTGGCTGGCGCGACTGCTGGCGATCGCGGTCGTGCGCATCGCCCGGCTGCGCGGAGTGACGTTGTGCCCCAATTACGTGTTATCCGAGTCGGCGCTGGCACAAAATCGCCGCGATCTGTTCATCGCCCACGAAGTGACACAAATGGTGCCGCTCTACGGTTGTGCGGTATATCATGCCATGCGCGCAAGTAATGCCTGGGTCGCGCATCACCTTCCCAATGCCGACGGCGCGTTCGTGCGCGCCGCCGAGCTACGGACGCGGGGACTGTGGGGGTGGGTCAAGCGAGCGGGGGAAGCGCTGCTGGGCGGTCGGATTGGGGATACGATCGAAGCCTGGGAATACCGTCGCAAACAAGCACGCTTTGCCCGGCAGATCAAGGCAACCAGCGCGGCGCGCATCGACTCGGACAACGTAAAAGGGCATTTCAACGATCACGGTGTGCGGGTGCTGGCGCGTTATGCGGAAAGCGCGCGCGCCTGGGGGTTGGACCGGGAACAGTCTGAGGGGGCGCGCCTGCCGCTGGCGGGTGATTGAATTGAGCAGGCGCTACCCTTACGAACACTGGGCACGACCAAGCAGCGCTTCGTCGTTACAGGGTTTTACACCAGGTCGTTTGTATGCCCGGCTAATGCGTCCGACCAAAGCCGTCGCCCAGGAGCGCCAGCTCGCCCCCGCGCTGATCCCAGGCAGCGCGAAATGCCACCATCTCCATCGCCAACTGCCAGTCGATCACGAATTCATGGGCGTCGAGGATCAAATGCAGATCGGCATCCAGCATCGCCAGCTCTGCCAGTTGATTGGCGGGGTGGTCGTCGTCGTCGAGATCGTCATCGTCGTCGGTCAGAGTCGCCATGATCGCGGACAGGTCGCTGTCGCTGGCGCCGTTGACCAGATCGCGCACGGCGGCGGCGGGCAGCTCGATCTCCCACAGCACGCTGAGCGCGCGCGTCAGGATCTCGCAGTGGGCGAAATGCGTCTGACGCAGCTCGCTCATCCGCCCTTCGATCACCTCGACCATCTCACTCAGCATATCCACGCGCGTGGCGGGCTGCATCACGATTCGTGTGACCAGGGTTTCTAATTCATCGCACGTCCCCGCTTCGAGGCAGCGATCGAGAATGTCCGCCGTCTCTGCGCGCACACCCTGGGCGGCAGAAAATACGAACTGCTCCAGCCATTCGGCGAGCTGCATGGCGGTCAGGCGTCGGCGGTTTTCGGACATAAGCGCCTCAGGTAGTCCCACGTATATAAACCAGTATGATGACCATCGTCCCAGGTGGGCTGGATGGCGTAATTGCCAACGCGATCGAGAGTCTGGATGCGATACGAGCGCGCGGGTGTCAGGGTCAACGTCAACAGATTGTCCGGGTCGTGTTCACGACCCATGAAGGCGTGTCCGCCGCGACATTCCACGCACGGACACGCCTCGCGCAGCTGCGAGAGGGGATACAGGCAGACGGCACCGTCGAGCCAGGTAATGGACAGTACGCCTGCATTTTTATCCAGGATGATCCCGGTCGGTCGAATTGTCGTCATGAGCGTTCTGTCGCCACATTAAACCAGGTACATTTGCATAAAGGGTATTTTATCAGATTGTACAGCGAGTCTCCCAGATGGACGTTAAGACTTCGTATCGGTGTCGCTGGGTTGCGGTCGTCACCCGCTCTGCTACAATCGTCGGCGTAGGATTCGCATACGGAGAACGATTGATGCGCTTACGTTTGCTGGCACTTCCCCTTTGCGCGCTCATCCTGGCTGCTTGCCAGGGATTTCCGCCGACCGTCGTCTATGTCGTCGTGACCGCCACGCCGAACCCGAACGATATTGCTCTCGACGCCACCCGCGATACGGCGGTCACGCTGGTCGCTCAGGCAGGACTCGTGGCGGCACCGGTCAATACGGTCATGGTGCCGATAGCTACCGCGACCCTCGGTGCCACTATTGTCCTGACGCCCGCTGCGACAGCCGTCGTCAGTGCTGCGACCGCGCTGCCGCCCACGTTTCCGACGCCGGTCATCGCTCAGATCACGGTCGCGGAGCAGCTTTTCGAGGGCGGGCGCATGTTCTGGATCCAGCCGACCGGACAAATCTGGCTGCTGATGACCACTCAGGAGGGGACAGGTGAGTGGTCGATCTATGCCGATGATTTTGTCGATGGCGAACCCGACCTGGACTCGACGCTCGTTCCACCGGACGGACGCTATCAACCGGAACGCGGCTTTGGCAAGCTGTGGCGCGAGTCCGAGGCGATCAATCAATCCCTGGGTTGGGGTGTGACCCCGGAATTCGGCTACGTCAGTCGTTATGAATACCACGCGGGCGGCAGCGTCGATGCGGCTACGGGCATCTACACACCTGGACCTGGCTATCATATTTTGTTCAGCCTGGGCGGAGAGCAATTCCGTTTCGACGAGACCGACAGCACCTGGCGCCTGGGCGACGGGGTATAGGTATGTTGCACAAGGCAGGGATGTACACAGCCGTCTGAAGATTCAGTCTGAAGATTCAGCAGGAAAGGGCGCATAACGATGCGTCCGCATGATCCTCAACGAAAGGTGCATCGATGGCACGGCGAAGTTGGAATCTAGGCGCGGATGCGCCATTCGCGCTCACCCTCTCCGCCGATGGGCGTAACAACCCGCTCGCATATGCCGACGATCAGACCTGGGACTTGTCGCTCGGCTCGTCCGGTGCCCCGGCACTGGCGCTCTCGACCCGCTATGGGGGACGCGCTGGACTGGTCAGCCTCCAGCCGATGTGGTGGATCGATGGTCACGCGATCTACGAACCCGGACATTATGCCATTGCGCCGCATGTCACGGCGTTCGCGCCTGCTTATCTGCAAATCGAGGCGAAGCTGGCGCCCGATCTGGCGCTGATCGCTGCTTATTACGCCCTGGATACGCACACCGTCGGCGTGTGCTTTGCTATCAGGAACAAGGGCGCGCCGCGTCGGATCACACTCGATCTGATCGCGTTCGCGGCGGCGGGCGGTGTCGAGCGCCGGATCGCGCCGTTGGGGTCGAGTAAGGCGAATGGCACGGCGCCGGCGCTCTCGTTGGGCACGTTCGGGGACATCGATCCGGTGCTGATGCTGGCGGGCGGCGCGCATGGTGACAGCCCGCACAAGCTGACCGCGTTTCAGATGGTCGCCGCAAACGGAACAGCGGAATGGCGCACCGTAATCGCCTCGCTACCGGATCAGGCGTTGTCACGCGCCCGCGCCGCTGCAGCGTTGGGCGAATCATGGTCGAAGCCGCCGACGACTGCCGGACGCGCTGCTGCCTCGCCGCCAATCATCGAGACGGGCGATCATGATCTGGACACGCTGCTGGCATTCAGTGTCCGCACGGCAATGAGCGCCGTTGTCAGGACGATCGGGTCGCGTCTGCCTCACGCCACCATCATCGCGCGGCGTGCGCCGGATACAGGTTACCGTCCGTATGCGCGTTCCGACGGCTCTTCGGGTGTCGGCGTGAAGGGCGAGCCGGGCGCCCGGCCGGTCAATGGCGACGAACTCACGCCGACGCACGCCTACACGCTGGCGCTGGCGATCGCGCCGATCATGCCGGAGGCGGCGCATGGGGTCATCCGCAATTTTCTGTCGGCGCAGCGTCCTGATGGCTGGATCGATTGGAGTCCGGGCGTCAACGGTGAGCGGCGTGGATGGCTGTGTCTGCCGATCCTGGCGCGGCTGACCTGGAGCGTCTATCAGTACAGCGAAGATGTGTCGTTCCTGCGAACGGTCTACGCCGGACTGACGCGCTTTTTCGATCGCTGGTTTCAGCCCGATCTTGACCGTGATGGCGACGGATTCCCGGAATGGCAGCACGAAGGACAATCTGCCTATCCGTTCCTGCCGATCTTCTCGCGCGGGCTGACCGTCGGACAAAATGCCGATCTGCGTTATGTCGAGTCGCCTGACCTGCCCGCGTATCTGCTCAGTGAAGCGATCAGCCTGCGTGAGATCGCCGCTGCGATCGGGGAAGCCACCCCGCCGACTCTGACGGCGCGCATCGACCAGCTCAGGACGATGCTGGCGAGTCTGTGGCGCGCCGATCTGGGACGGTTCGCGCACCGTGACCGCGATGTGCATACCGGGGCGCCGAGCCGTGTCGTGGTGTCTGACCGACCCGCCAACGAGACGATCGGTACGACGCCGATCGACCCCCCGGCGCGGCTGATCATCGAGATCGTCGGCGGCACCACCCGTCCCAGCACCCTGACTCTGCGGCTGGACGGGACCGCACATGATGGAAAACATGTTTCGGAGACAGCCGACGCCAACGACTTCAGTTGGACTGCCGGGCGGGGCGTGTACACGACGCAGTATGCCTATCGCCAGATCGAGACACTGCGCGTGCAGGGCGTGATCGCGCAGTACAAGGTCAACATGCGCACGGTCGATACCACCCATCTCGACATCACCGCGCTGCTTCCGGCATGGGCGGTGGCGATCGACCCGGCTTACAGCGTGCCGACGCTGGCATTGTTGAAAGACCCGGCACATTTCTGGCGCCGGCACGGCGTGATCATGCTTTCCGCTCAGGATTCCTACTATCGACCGGATCAGTACGAGTTCGCGGCGGCGGCATGGGGATTCTGGAATACGCTCATGGGCGAAGCGCTGATCGAGGCAGGCGACTTTGCAGGCGCCGCCGATCTGCTGCGTCGGATGTTGAACGGGATGATCCCGGTCGTCAAGCGCGAAAAGTCATTTTTCGAGGGATACCATGCCGACAAGCTCGATGGGATCGGCGCGCGCGGACACAGCAGTGGGATCGCGCCGCTGCACCTGTTCCTGCGCGTGATCGGAATCCGAATCGTGTCCGCCAACCGTGTTTGGACAGGGGGTATCTATGCCTGGGATCATCCCGTGACGATCATCCATTACGGCGTGACCGTTCGGCGCTCTGCGGAGGGCACGACAGTGATCTTTGCCGACGGCGAAACCGTAACACTGGCGCCGGACGCGCCCTGGACGCGCATCACCCCATCGGGGGGGGCGTAACACGGTGCGCCGCGTCAAAGTGACGCTGCCTGCGACCGTGACCAACCTGGGCGCCGGGCTGAATGCGCTCGGTCTGGCGGTCGGTCTGCATTTGACGGTCGAGTTCACCGACCGCGACGATGAAAAACTGGTCGTGGAAACCTACGGAGAAGGCGCTGGACGGTACGCGACTGGTCTGCGTCATCCGGTGGTGATCGGCTTGACGCGCGTGTTCCAGCACTATGAGCGCGCCCCGGTCGGTCTGACGATTCGCATCGATAATGCCATTCCGCTGGAGTGCGGGCTAGGCGCTGAAGCGGCGTTTCTGGTGGCTGGGGTGGTCGGCGCCAATAATCTGATCGGCAGTCCGTTTAAACGCGACTCGCTGCTGCGCTTTGCCGTCGAGGTCAGTCGGCGCGCCGATCATGCGGTCACGGCGCTGCTGGGCGGGTTGACCGCCAGTCAGATGCCCACCATCGAGATGGCAGGCAGCACCCTGCAATACGCTCGCCTGCCTGTCGAAGCCATGCCAACGGTGATCGTCGTGCCGCAGATCGAGCGCTATGCCGAGTCCGCCCGTGCCAGCGTCCCGGCAAAGGTGAGCCTGTCCGATGCCCTGACCGACCTGGGCGCGCTGCCGCTGCTGATCGACGCGCTGCGTCGGGGCGATCACACGCTGCTGCGCGCAGGACTGCGCGATACGCTGATCGCGCCGCTGCGCCTGAAATACATTCCCGGCGTCGATGCGGTGATGGCGGCTGCCTACAAAGCTGGTGCTTCTGGCGTGGCGCTGTGCGGGACAGGACCGGCGCTGATCGCCTTTGGCAAGAAAGATCATCAGAAGACCGCCGACGCGATGGTCGGCGCGTTCGCCGCACACGGGGTGACGGCGCGCGCGTGGGTCACGTCGATCGATACGCAGGGGATCGTACTGAGCGCGGCGCGATCGGGGTAGAGGGACGCGCTTATTCGAGTGATTTGAGTTCCTGTAAGCGCGCGCTCCATATTTGCGCCAGGTTCATAATGGTTTCTCTTTGTGGTGCTGTCATCACACTTGGAAATGGCAGGGCGCTGTACTCATAGTTGCTGTCGTTATAAATCTGGGATGCTATTCGAGCATGTTCATAGGCATTGCAGTAAATTGTACTTAAGTTGACACCCACTGCTTCGCTGCGCAGCGGAATAGCAATGCGTCCGAGTGGCTGATCGAATTCGACGCCCGTAATGCAGGACGGCTGATCGTAAAGATGAAAGGCAGCATGATAAGGATAGATGTCGGCTGTTACGGATTTAACCATGCGCTTAATCGAGCGTGTTATATCTAATTCCACGATGTAGACAGATTTGTTCAGATTGTCGCGTCGGCGCTCACGGTAGGCGGCGATCTCACCGACATCCAGCTTGTTTCCTGGGGAAATCACTTCGACGATAGTCACAAGATCACCGGTGGTCATCTCATAAATTTTCAGACTGTCAAAACGATCCGTAAAATCGTCGATCACGCGCAGGGGACGGGAGACGATGGACTCGGACACACTCAGAAAGTCCCAACGCGGCTGTGCATCGTTCGACACAGGTCGCTTGTAAATATGCAGGTCTGGTTCTCGATTCTCCAGAACCTGTAAACTGACTTCACGTCCGACAGTATAACCACGCCGTTCAAGTTCGTCGTTCAATACCTGCTGCAAGTTCCCGATCATGTTGGCATGAATCTGCTGAAAATAGCGCGGTGCCTCCGCCCAGGGATCGATCCGGTCGGGAAACGCACCTTTTTTCAGATGGTCTGCGTATTGTTGTGAGTACACGATTGCTCATCCTGACTCGACGGTTGCCTTGATTATAATTCACCTGTCCACCCACTGGAGACTCTCCCCATGATGCGTTCCTCGCGCCGCCGCCGCCGTCCTGAAGATGAGATCGAGACGCCAGATATTCCCGTCAACTGGCGCCGCCTCGCTGGTTACGTCCGCCCGTATCTGCCGCTGATGGCGATCGGCTTCGTCGGCTTGCTGGCGGCGGCGGGCTTGAGCCTGGTGTTTCCGACCGTGATTCAGCAGGTGGTCGATACCGTGCTGGTCGCACGCGATGCGGCGCTGCTCGACTCGCTGGTGCTGACGCTGCTCGGCGTCTTCGCGCTGCAATCGGTCGCTACGCTGCTTGAAACGTATTTCGTCAATCTGGTCGGTGAGAAAATAGTCGTCGATATACGCCGTGACGCCTACGCGCATTTACAGCACCTCTCACTCGGCTTTTTCGCAGATCGGCGCATTGGTGAGCTGGTGTCGCGCCTGACCAGCGACGTGACTGCCATCCGCGGCGTACTGACCACCAGCGTCAATACACTCATTCAACAGTCATTCGTGCTGATCGGCGCCGTCTTGATCATGGTGGCGCTCAACTGGCGGCTGACGCTGTTCATCGCCGCGCTGATCCCGGTGCTGTTGATCCTCGGATTTACCTTTGGGATCGCGCTGCGCCGGGGTAGTCAGGAAATTCAGGACGAGCTGGCTGAAGCCAACACCATCGCTACCGAGACGATTCAGTCGATCCGCGAGGTCAAGACCTTTGTCCGCGAGGATTACGAACGCGATCGCTACATCGCCGCGATCACCCGTTCGTTCAACGCCGCGATCCGGGTGCTGCGCATCCGATCCGTACTCGGTCCGATCACCGCCTTTGCCGGATTTGGGGCGATCGGCGCGCTGTTGTGGTTCGGTGGGCGCGAAGCGCTGGAAGGGCGACTCACTGGCGGCGAACTGGTCTCGTTCCTGATTTATGGCACGACGGTCGCAGCGAGCGCTGCATCGCTGATCGGGTTGTACACCGAGGTACAGTCGGCATTGGGTGCCAGCAAGCGGATTTTCCAGATTCTCGACACCCCGCCCGGTGTGAGCGATCTGCCTGGCGCGGCGACTCTCACCCATGCCGAGGGACGCATCACCTTCAAGGATGTCTCGTTCGCCTACGACGAGCGCCAGGAAATTCTGCACACGATCGATCTGGACATTGCGCCCGGCGAGATCGTCGCGCTGGTCGGACCGAGCGGCGCGGGCAAAAGCACGATGTTCAACCTGATCCCGCGCTTCTACGATCCCACATCGGGGACGGTGTGCATCGACGGCATCGACGCCCGGAGTGTGACTCAAAAGAGCCTGCGTGAACAGATTGCCATCGTCCCACAAGAGACGCTGCTCTTTGGTGGGACGATCCTCGACAACATCCGCTATGGCAAGCTGGACGCCGATCAAGCTGCTGTCGAGTCCGCCGCCCGCGCCGCCAACGCGCATGACTTCATCGCCGGCTTTCCTGACGGCTACGCGACCATCGTTGGAGAGCGCGGCGTCAAACTGAGCGGCGGACAGCGCCAGCGCATCGCCATCGCCCGCGCGCTGCTCAAAGACCCGCGTATCCTGCTCCTGGACGAGGCGACCAGCAGCCTGGACAGCGAGAGCGAACACGAGGTTCAGGACGCCTTGGCGCGCCTGATGCGCGGTCGCACGACCGTGATCATCGCGCATCGGCTCAGTACCGTGCGCGTGGCGAATCGGATCGCCGTGCTGGAGGCGGGCAGGTTGATCGAGCTGGGATCACACGACGAATTGATCGGGCAGGATGGTCTGTATGCGCGGCTGTACAATCTGCAATTTGCGGATCAAGACCATGTGGCACAAATACACCCTTTGTGAGGATGTGGCATTCTAGTTCTCATGTCATGGCTAAAAAGGGTTAGGCACGGCTTAACCCCTTATATATGTGGTGCAGTCCGGGCGCAGCATGCGCAAAGCCAGCAGCTCGGACGTATTGTCATGCGTCCCTACATGGCGCGCTCGTAGGGGCGCATAACACTGCGTCCGGTGTTGGATGATTTACGACCAGTCGCTTAGACTTTCATGGAAAGCTGATCCGCTGCATGTCCACGATCGCCGGATTGCCCAGCAGGTTGCAGGTCGCGGGCACGTCGGGATCGCGCACAGCAGCCAACGGCGCGTCAGGATTGAAGTAGTTGTAAACCGCACGCGCCGACTCCTCGATCACGCTCTCCGAGTCCTCGAACGCCAGCCAGACCGGATTGTGCAGGATGAACGCGATGATATACGCGCCGCCCGGCGAAAACACCACCGCCGCATCGCCGTGTGAATCCTCGATCCAGCCGTGCTTGTGCGCCACCCGCACATCGGCGGGTGTGCCCGACTCGATGAAATTGCCGATGCGGTTGTAGCTCATGATATTCAGGATGTGGCGGCACTCGTCAGGCGTGAAGGTATCCGGGCTGGTGCGGGTCAGCAGGATGCTCGCCGCCGCATCCCCGTAGCCGCACTGATATACCGCATCCAGCAGCGCCCCCAGATCACCCAGTGTCGCCTGATTGAAGGCATCCGGCTGTGCCGCTACCTGGTTCACGTCGGTCACGCGCGAGCGCGCGGGCTGCGGCGTGATGAAGGGATCATTGGCGAATGGCGTGTACACGAATGTACTGCCTAAGCCGATCTGTTCCAGAAACGCACTCACCCGTTCCGCGCCCGTCCAGGGATTGCCGCCGCCGATCAGCGCCAGCAGCTCGTTGGTGCTGATATTCTCGCTGCATATCAGCGCTTCCGCGATCGTCTGGGCGGTCGCGTCGTCCGGGGGATTCGCCAGCACACTGTACAACGTGACCAGCACGGCAATTTTGTTGACGCTCATGCCGCTGAACGCGAATTCGTCGCCCAGGGTCATCGTCTCGCCAGTGGTCAGGTCTTTCAGGTAAAAGCTACCCAGCCGACTGGTGGCGGGGTCGAACCCCTTTTCCAACATGCGCGTGAAGATCGAATCGCCCAGCGCGCGAAATGCCGGACTGACGGGGACGCCATTCACCGGGAGCGCCTCGACGGGCGACGGCGTTGGGGTCAGCGTCGGAAAGTTGAAGCTCGTCTGGCTGATCGCCGGAAGTACGGTCAGGTCGCCCGTGATCTGGAGCAGATCGACATTGACCCAGCCATAGCCGTTCGGTGAGCCAGGATACACAATCTGCACCCAGGGGAACTGAGTATGCGTTCCGGCAATTACGAACCGCTCACCCGGCGCGCCCACGCCCACACGTGCGTATTCGACACCCGGCGCGTAGCGAATGTTGATCTCGCCGCTGGTCGTGCCTGTCACCGATCCGAGCGGTGCCGTCGGGGTCGCAGTTGGCGCAGGCGGCGTGACGCCTGGAAGCAACGTGCTGACGCTGCCGAGCGTGGCGCTGGCGGTCGGGGTCGGGATTATCGCGTCGATCGGGGACTCGCTGACAGAGGCGCCGTTGACATCCCCTTCAGTGGTGACCAGATCGCGGAATACCCAGCCGATCGGCTGTGCGGGTGTACCAGGGTTGCCGAGCAGCAGCCAGGGATAGAGCGCGCTGCGCGCGATCACCGGATAGCGCGTCCCGACGCGGATACTGCCGACGATCTCCCAGTCTGTGCCGGGGGCGCTGCGTAAATTTGCCTCTCCGATCGCCTCAGCGGTCAGGGGCGGTGTTTGGGCAGTCACGACGGCGGCGCATAACAGGCACAGGACGGCGGTGAATAACCACAAGCGTTTCATAGGGGATCAATCCTTATCGACGAGCGCCCGTAGTATAGCACGAGCGAATCGGCAGGTTTTCCACCGATCGACCATTGACAGCCCGCCGCTGTATGTTAAACTTTGTGCTGTTGAGCCGAAATGGCGGAATTGGCAGACGCGCTACGTTCAGGGCGTAGTTCTGGAAACGGAGTGTGGGTTCGACTCCCACTTTCGGCACACAAAAAGAGACAGGGCGCACATGCCTTGTCTCTTTCATTTTATAGGGCTTATAGGGCAGGCGGGCGTATGGTGAAGCCGCCTGAGCCAGTGGTCGAATGTCTTTGAATAGGCGCATTGTTATGCGTCCAATTTTGGATAATTTTCGGTCAATGGCTTAGACTGTTTCGTTGTAGAATGGCGCGTATGAACACAAAATCGTCATCCTCCCAAAACAACGACCGCGCCGTCCGCGCGCGCGGCGGACAGGTGAACAGCGTCCAGGTGATGTTCGCAGTCATCCTGGCAGTGGTGCTGCTGTTGGCGATCAACTTTAGCAGCCGCATCAGCGCCGCCCAGCCGCTGCAGGAGGCATTCACCCGTGTGCAGACCGAGATCGACCAGCTCGAAACGGAACACGTCCGCCTGACCGCGCTGCGTGACGCTGTGATGAGCGATGCCTACGTCGAGTCGTGGGCGCGCGACGACGGCAAGATGATGCGCCCCGGCGAAATGTTGTACGTCCCGGTACCGTCGGGTGTAGCGGTCGAGGAAGCAGTGCCGCCGCTGGTCGTCATGGCAGACATCGAGACGAGCGAAGCCGAGCCGGAATCCTGGGAATTGTGGTGGGCGCTGTTTTTCGATAGTCCCCCGCCGGATGGTGCCTAGAGCGCCGTGATTATAGAGAAAGTCGGAATACGAAGTCAAAGATAAAGAACGCGAAGAAAAACCAAGTCAACCTGATTGTTTCACAAATCGACCTGGTGGTTTTCTGCGCATCTGCGCGTTTTCCTGCTCAATCTCGTATCTTTTACTCTTCGATCGTGTCCGGCTGCACCCCTGCCCGGCTGATTATGCGCGCCCTGCCGCCGTCGAATGTCAGCAGGGTATCCACCTGTGCCGCCGCCAGCCTGACGACCGCGATCCCGCCGCGCGCGCCGAACGGTTCCTCGACCGCGCTGGTGAGCCGTCCGACCTCACGCCCATCAAGACTGAGCGCCGTCGGCGTCACAGGGATTGCACCATCCAGAATCGCCACCTGAATGATTGTCCGTGCCAGTTTGCGACGGCTCTCCATACGGGCGATGATCTCCTGCCCGGTGTAGCAGCCTTTGGTGAAGCTGATCTCGTCCCACAGACCGATCTCCAACGGAATGTATTCCCCGCTCAATTCCGCATTGACTCCGGGGCGCCCGGCACGCACACGCAGCGCGAAATAAGTTTGCGATCCGGTCGGGCGCAGCGCGTGCGCTGCGCCAGCGGCGGACAGCGCCCGCCACACACGCGCTGCCTCGCTGTAGTCGGGCGCGGCGGACGGCACGATCACGCGCCACATGTCCTGACCCGGATCGCCCGCGAACGGCTTGTCGTGAAGAATGATGCAGCGCACACCGTCGATCGCTGTCTCGATCAGTGTCAGTGGCGCGGTGCCGATGCCAAACTCCGCCATGATCGCGGCGACGTTACTGCCGAACAGCACGAATTGGCGCGATGCGGCGCTGATGTCCACGACACCCATGTCGTCGTTGTAAAACGTGTTGCGCTTCAGATAGGTCTCGACTGCCGTCGCGCGTCCCGGCTCGGTCAGCATCAACGCCGACTCGTCCAGCGCGCCGATGGTGACGCGATCGATGATGCGCGCGTTCGGCGTCAGGAACAGCGTCGGCGCGGCGCTGCCTGGCGCCAGCTTTTCAATGGCGTTGGTACTGATGCGATCCGGCAGCGCCAGGCGGTCGCGACCGGTCAATTGCAGCCGCCCCTCATGCGATCGATCCATGATCACGGCGGACTGCATCGCCGCTAGCATATCGGCACGCGGGTCGGCGTAATGCTGTGGAATGCCGTCGTTGGCGAGTACGGCGCCGTCGGCGCGATGCGCGTCGTGCAGCGTCACTGGCATGGTCATAATCCGGTCTCCGTCCATGTCCAGCCGTCCGGCGCGGGGAACGCATCAGACAGCGGGACAATATAACTGTAGGTGATCACCTCGACCCCATCGGCGTCACGGCGGTGATCGATTGCGGCGGGCGCACGGTACAGGCTGGCGTCGGCATTGGCGGTCAAACTGTCGGCGATTGCCGACAGATCGGACGCCAGCGCTCGCCGCGCCGCCGCCCCAGGCTGTTCCCCGACGGCACAATCCGTCACTGGATACTCCGGCGCGCGGCGGCGGGTCAGGACGCAGCCATGATGGATGACGAGCGCCTGGGCGTGCAGCGCATAGCGATAGGCGATTGGCTCGTCGCAGTAGGCGCCCGCATTGGCGTCTGCCAGGACAGCCCGCACGATCGTCACCAGCTTGTCGGCGGCGAGGTCGGCGGTCTCGTTGGTGATCACCGCGTCGGCTTGCGCGGCGAAGGCGATTTCGTCGCCCACGCGCAGCAGCCGCAGCCCGATCGAGGCGGTCGTCTCGCCGCGAATGCGCATCCGGTCGATCAGGTCGGCGATCGTGGGCGTCTGTACAAAGACGATCACGACGCGGCGCCCGAACACTGCACGCGCCGCCTGCGCGCCCTTGATGTCGATGTCCGCGATGATCGATTCGCCCGCCGCCAGCGCGTGTTCCAGCGTCGGACGGTGTATGCCGTACAGGTTGTCGTGGACGGGCTGCCATTCCAGCAGTTCTTCAGCGGCGATCATGCGCTCGAATTCCGCACGGCTGACGTACAGATGTTCGCGTCCTTCCTGTTCGCCAGGACGGATGGCGCGGGTGGTCGCGGTCGGGAGCTGACGCGCGATGCCCGCGCGCAGCACATGCCCCATCAGCCGATTCTTGCCCGCTCCGGCGGGACCCGCGATGATGAACAGCCGACCGGTCAAAGGGGAATCCTATCGATGGTTTCATGGAAGAAAGATGATTTCATCATTTTAGCACAGTCCCCGGAGAGTCATACAGCGACGACGAGGGAGCGTATTCCGCTTATGAACAAAAAAACCCCTCTCTTGTGGAGAGGGGTTCTGGTGGAGACGATCGTCAGCGGGTGTCGCGCTTAATTCACGCGGATGTTGGCGATGAAGATGCCGTCGTCCACGTCCGAGCAGGTCAGCGGGCAGCCCACATCGATGGCGTTGCGGGCGTTCAACCGGAAGCGCACTTGTACGTTCGGCTGATTGCCGACGCCGGCAAGATTGACGTTGCGATCTTCCCATCCACTGGTGCGCAGCTGCTGCGCGTTGACTGCGATGGTATCCTGCTGCACCCAGGTCATGCCGCGATCGATCGAGGTCTCGACCACGACCGAGGTTTGATTGCCCATATCGTAGAGAGTCTCGAAGAACATGCGCGGATTGGCGCGCGTCGAAAAGTTGAAGTAGCCGTCCAGGATCAGCGCGCTGTCACCGCGCTGTGCCGACTCGACCAGCGTCCATCCGCTGCCAGTGTAGGTGTTAGGGCTGTCGGTGAACGAGTAATTGAAACGTCCAATGTCCACCTCCAGAACGGCATTACCAACACCCTCAAAGAATTCGAGCGTCAGCGTGCGCACAATCGGTACTGCGGAGGTGACATTGAATGTAAAGGTCGTCAGCGCCGCAGAATGGTACGACCAATCGTTCAGCAGTACGCCCACTGTCGGGCTTCCCAGATACGAGGCGATATTGGTGCCAGCGCGATCGTCGATCAACAGGCGAATACCGTCGTCCGAGACGGACTGCACGCGGTAGGTCGCGCCCGGCTGCAGTGTCACCTGCCGCAGATAGCGTGCGGCGAAGGTATCTCCAAACGCCGCAGACGGCAGTGTATTATTCATCCACGTGTTTGGGGCATTGACGTTGTACTCGATCTCGGTCAGGCAGTCGGGTCCGGCGGGTGCCGATGCCGCCAACACCACCAGGGCACAGTCCACGATCGGCGGGTTGGTCGGATAGGTGGTGGTCAGGATGGTATCGTAGCCCGCCGTACTGGGTGCGGTGGGGCAGGCGCTGCCAGTAATGCCTTCGCAGTCGTAAATCCAGCCGCGCCACTGTCCGCCGCCCAGGTCGTCCGCCAGCGAACCTGTGCCCGTGAAGTATTCCTCGGTCAGACCCCAGTCGCCCTCGAAAATCCAGTTGGCGGTGCTGCTGGCGGTATCCACGAACGGCAGGGTGAGATTGCGCCGCCCGTGCGTGACCGATACCTGATCGATGTAGAAGTTGCGATAGTTCACCACATCGGGCACCTCGGCGCTGAAGCGCACGCGCACCTTGGATCCCCGGAACGCCGTCAGATCGACCTGTCCGCGTCCCCAGGTGTCGATCCGCTGACCGGTGATCCCGGTGCTGTTGGTCTGTGAGTCGAGCGTGTAGGCACGCGCCGCCCACTCCGTCCAGCCCGCCACTTTGCCGTAATACTGGGAGGCGACCGCCTCCAGCGGCAGCTCCGACGCCACCTCGACGCGCAGCAGATGGTTGCTGCCGATGTCATAGCGCGCCCAGAAATTGAGGAAGACGGGATCGGTGGCGGGTGTGGTGGTCAGGTCGATGATCGGCACCAGCTCGATATAGCTTTCAGCGGTATTCATGTAGCTCGCCGGCAGCAGTGCCACGTCGAGCGCCAGCGTCCCAGTGCGCTTTTGTACGCCGCTGGCATTCCAGATACCGCCCGTGCGCCAGCGGTCGAACCAGTTAGTCAGACCGAGATCGGTGCCGATTACGCTCTCGATGTTATCGACGAACATGCCGTCACCGGCGGTGGCGGTGGGCCAGACGCGGTGATATTTGTAGTTGGCGTCCGCGAGGCTGATCTCGTCGAGATACACGCCATCCGCGATCGTCGCGTCGGTATCGAAGTTGAAGCGAATCTTGATGTCGTCGTCATTGAGGACCGCGTCGCCGTTGGCGGTGATGGTCGCCCAGGGTGCGCCCTTGAGATTTTCCAGCTCGCGGCGCAGGTTGATCTCGATGTATTCCCAGGCATCCTGACGCCGCAGTGTGGTCGCGTGGATGCTGCTGTCGTAGAACCAGATTTGCGTCCAGGCAGCCGACGCCGGGGTATACATCTCGACCGTGAACTGCACGGCGGCGCCGACATCACGGCGGTGCCAGAAGGTGAGCAGCGGCTCGACGGCGGCGGGGCGTGCTGCCTCGGTATTGGCAGGCGTATCTTTCAACAGGTCGATGGTGCGACCCAATTCCAGAGACACGACCGTATTTTGCAGATAGGTGGCGCCAGGGCTGTCGCTGTAGGCGAACGAGGTGCCTTTAGCGCCGGGGTCGATCACGCTGAGGGTGTCGGCATTCGGCTGCGTCGGCTTCTGATTCGTCTGTCCCCAGCTCTCGCCCAGGTTGAGCCAATAGGTGGTCAGGTTCGCCAACGACTCGGCATCGTCATAGAAGGGATAGGCGAAGTAGGGCGAGATATTCTCACGTTCGATCTGGATGTCGTCGATGTAAACGCCGTCCCCGGTCGTCGCGGCGCTCTGCTGCACGTAGAGCGCGAAACGCAGCCGGAAGCTGGTCGTCGGGATGGTATTCAGCTTGACGGTGACGAATTGCATGGTCGCGTTGCTGCGCGCGACGCGCTCATTGGGCAGCGGTGCCCCGCCCGGCACGGTGTAATTGACGATCGTGCCGTTGGTCACCGTCGTCCAGGTCGATGGGGTGGTGTTACGCGGATTAGTACTGTACTCCACGCGCAGGCTGGCGCCGACCGGGATGTCGTATGCCATCCAGAACGACAGCATCGCATCGCCGGTATCGCCTTCCGAGTCATCGGATGGCGCGGCGCCCAGGTCGATCACTTTCTTGAACTCCAACGCATAGGCGCGATCACCCTGGCTGTGCTGCACATAATTGCCCGACGGACTTTGATCCCAGGCGAACCCGCTGGCGCCGCGCCTGTTGGTGCCGGTCAGGTCCCAGCGGTAGGGAGTCTGTTGAGTCTGTGGCAGCGACGGATTATTCTCCAGCGTAGTGTTCGTGTCGGCGTTGAAAATGAAATCGCTCATCTGCGATCGCGCGTTCATGTCCCAACGATCGCGCACGGTGAAAAACCCGGCTGCTGCTGGCTCGCTGACAATCTGTAAGTCGTCGATGTGCCAGCGGAAGGGCGCTGTCCCTGTCCCGTTGAGCTTGAAGCGGAAGATCACCTTGTTCGAGGCGCCGCCCGTGCCCGTCAGCGGCAGCTCGTAGCGCGTCCAGTTGTAATTGCTGGTGCCAGCGCCGTGCAGCCCGACCGTCGTCCAGCTCGTGCCTGCGCGGTTGAAGGCGCCGAAGGCATCAGTGGTGTATTCGGCATACTGCAATTCGGCAGTGCCGCTGCCGCCGGTGAAGTCCCATACATCCCAGAAGCTCATGACCGGATTGGTGGCGGTCGCCAGATCGACATAACCACGCAGTTCCAGATAGCAGGTCGAGCCGCTGCTCCAGGTGCCAGTCGCGGTATTTTCAAACTGGAATGGCGCTGAGTTGGAGTCGCCGGCGTTGGTGACCTGTCCCCAGGGGCAGTTGGCGGCGCTGTCGTCGTTGTTGACGAGCAGACGGTCGGCGGAAAAATTGAGATAGGTGTTCAGTCCGTTCTGCGCATACAGCAGCTCGAAGATGTGGCTGCCCGCAGTCAGCGCGACCGTCGCTGAAGTGGGTGCTGCCGGAGCGAAGCGGTCGTAGACGATGTTCGTTCCGTCGATCCTCAGACGCAGATAGTCGTTGGCATCCAGCGTGAAGGTAATCGTCTCCGGCGCGCTCAGTACGATCGTGCGTGTGAATACCGCGCCCCATTTGTTGTTGGCGCTCAAGCCGCTGCCTGCGGGCACGGCACCACCCGCTACGCCCCAGTTGAACGCCAGGCTGGAGGCGGTGTAGGTCACGATATTGGCCGGTGCGCCGAGCAGGGGAATATTGGTCAAATCGTTGCTGGCGCTGAAATTGGAGGCGTTGTCGTAAAACTGTGCCGACCAGGTTTCGCCAGCGCTGCCGAGCCAAAAGTCGGTGCCACTCAGACGCCACCAATCGGGGTTGGCGATCTGATCGACATGCGGTACTGTGAAAACGAGATCGTCGGGTGTGCTGGTCGGACCTGGAGATGGGGTAAGCGACGGGGTGAGCGTCGCCGTCAGTGAAGCCGTCGGCGTGGTCGATGGGGTGACGGTCTGCGTGGGCGTCGGTGAGGGCGTGGGGGTCTGATAGGGACCACCGCCACCCGGATCGATGGTGGCGGGCAGCAGCGGCGGGGTGGGAAAAGGCGTCTCGCCCTGTGCGTTTTGCGCGACCCAGGTCACCGTCTGCCAGAAGAGCGCCGGTGCGCCGCCTGTCAGCGCGAGTGCGCCAGTGCCGCGACCGCAGATGTCGGTGCTTCCTTCACCGGAAAGGTTGTCTACGACATTGCAAAAGACGTTGCCGATGGCAGGTCCCGTCGCGGCGATGGCGAATGCCAGCGACACTGCCAGGAGCGCCAGGATCAGCGCGTATTCGACCAACGCCTGTGCTGGCGCGGATGCGCGGTCGTGTCCGGGGCGTGGGAAATGGGATTTCAGCATGAGTTTGTCCCTGGAGACATTGACGATTAGGGTGGGATCGAGGCGGTCGAGTGTGCCGAATCACGGCAAAATCTGCCCCGAAAAACGGTCGATCTGTACGAGTTTAGTTTACTGGACTCGGATTAAGATTGGGGCGCGGGAATTGTGGGTAAGTTGTACTAAAGCCTGAACAATCATTTTTACCGGACATGCCACGCCGTGTGGCTCGGATCAAGGACGAAAAAATGTCAGCAATCGTGATCGATGGCACGCGCATAGCGGAAGAAATTCGCACGCAAATCAGCGCCGATGCCGAGGCGTTTACCCACCAGCACGGCTATGCGCCCGGTCTGGGAGTGGTGCTGGTGGGAGACAACCCCGCTTCGTCGAGCTATGTCCGTATGAAAAGGCGCGCGTGTGAGCGTGCCGGAATCACCTCGGTCGCCCATGTACTGCCCGCCGACGCGACACAAAGCGACGTGGAGGCAGCGGTGACGGCGCTCAACGAAGACCCGAAAATACACGGAATCCTGGTACAGCTTCCTATGCCGCCCCAGATCGACGAGATACGCATCCTGAGCCTGGTGCGGCTCGATAAAGATGTCGATGGCTTTCACCCGATCAATATCGGCGCGCTGGCGTTGAAAGGGCGGGAACCGCTGTTCACCCCCGCTACGCCGACAGGGGTCATGGTGCTGCTGGAGCGCGCTGGCGTGAACCTGCGGGGCGCCAATGCGGTCGTGGTCGGGCGCTCGAATATCGTCGGGATGCCGGTCGCGCTGATGCTGCTGCGCCAGGATGCCACCGTCACCGTGTGCCACAGCCGCACGCGCGACCTGCCCGCTGTATTGCGCAGCGCCGACGTGGTGATCGCGGCGATCGGCAAAGCCAATTTCATCCAGGGCGCGTGGCTCAAGCCGGGCGCGGTCGTGATCGATGTCGGCACCAATCAGATTCCTGACGCGGCGGATGCGCGCGGCTATCGTTATGTCGGGGATGTCGAGTACGAATCGGCGGCGGCGGTCGCGGGCGCGATCACGCAGGTGCCGGGCGGGGTCGGTCCCATGACGATCACGATGCTGCTCAGTAACACGGTCAAGGCGGCGCGGGGGTCGGCGGTCGTTGGTTGAAAACGGACGCAATGCAAATGGCGACCGACATATCGTTATGCGTCCCTACGACGCGCGCTTGAGGACGCAGTGTAAATTGCGACGGGCGAATGGGCGTGCTACACTTCACAGACTCATCTGCAATCACTCCAAAGGCATGACGCCGCATGGCGACGCTGCTGTTGCATCATATTCACACTTTGATCACGATGGACGACACGATCGGGGATCTGTCCGACGCGGCGATCCTGATCCGCGATGGCGTGATCGTCCGCATCGGCACATCCGACGCCCTGGCGGACGAGACTGCCGATCGGACAATCAGTCTGAGCGGACACATTGTCATCCCTGGCATGGTCAATACGCACCATCATATGTTCCAGAGCCTGACCCGTGTCATGGCGCAGACGCACGAGCTGTTCGACTGGCTGCGCACGCTCTATCCCATATGGAGCCGCATCACCGCAGAGGCGATCTACATCTCGGCAAAGCTGGCGATGGCGGAGCTGCTGCTGTCAGGCTGCACCACCTCCAGCGATCACCTTTACCTCTATCCTAACGACTCGCGCCTGGACGATGAAGTGCGCGCTGCCCGCGAGATCGGGATGCGTTTTCATGCCGCGCGCGGCGCGATGAGCCTGGGCGAGAGTAAAGGTGGCTTGCCGCCAGATACGCTGGTCGAGGGCGAAGAGTCGATCCTGAAGGATATGCGCCGCGTCGTCGAGACCTTTCACGACAAGAAGCGCCATGCCATGCTGCGCGTGGTGATCGCGCCCTGTTCACCCTTCACCGTCAGCCAGGACCTGATGCGAGAATCTGCGCTGCTGGCACGCGCCTATGGGGTTAGTATGCACACCCATTTAGCGGAGACGCGGCTCGATGTCGCCTACAGCCTGGAACATTACGGGCTCCTGCCCGGCGATTACGCCCGTGAACTGAACTGGGTCGGTGACGACGTGTGGCATGCGCACTGTGTCTGCCTGAACGACCGCGAGATTGCGACTTTCGCGCGTACCGGGACGGGGATCGCCCACTGTCCGACCAGCAATATGCGCCTGGCGTCCGGGATTGCGCCGATCCGAAAGATGCTTGATGCGAAGGTCAAGATCGGCTTAGGAGTCGATGGATCGGCATCCAACGACGGCGGACATCTGCTCAACGAGGCGCGCATGGCACTGCTGCTGCAGCGGGTCGGCGGTGACCCGGCAGGCTTGTCCGCGCGCGAAGCGCTGACCCTGGCGACGCGCGGCGGTGCGTCGGTACTGGGACGTGACGATATTGGTCATCTGGCGCCCGGCATGAGCGGCGATCTGGTGGCGTACCGTTTAGACCATCCGACCTTTGCCGGGGCACAGCACGATCCGGCGGCGGCGCTGGTGTTCTGCCAGCCGCCCAATGTCGATCTCTCGGTCATCGATGGAAAGGTGGTGATCGAGGATGGTCACCTCAAAACAGTCGATCTGCCCGTGCTGGTCGAAAAACACAACGCGGTTTCGCGGATGTTGATTCGGGGTGATGAGACCCGGTGAGGATGACTCTGATATGACACGCGCACACCGGATCGCCGTCGCGCGCGGCGATATCCCTGCCGACCTGATCCTGCGCGGCGGGCAGCTCGTCAACGTGCTGGCGGGCGAAATACACACAACCGACATCGTGATCGCCGATGGTCATGTGGTCGCACTGGAATCGGGCTATGCCGGGCACGAGGTGATCGACCTCGCCGGGCGCTTTGTCTGTCCCGGCTTTATCGATGCGCATGTCCACATCGAAAGCAGCCTGTGCAGCCCGCCCGAATATGCACGCGCCGTGCTGCGTGGTGGGGTGACGACCGCGGTCACCGATCCCCACGAGATCGCCAACGTGCTGGGACTCGACGGGATTCGTTATATGCTCGACAAAGGACGCGAGAGCATGATCGACCTGTTCGTCATGGCGTCGAGTTGTGTGCCAGCGACCCATATGGAGACCAGCGGCGCGCGCCTGGAAGCGGATGCGCTGGCGTCGCTGTTGAGCGATCCCGCTGTGATCGGCTTGGCGGAAATGATGAATTACCCCGGCGTCATTCACGGCGATCCGAGTGTCCTGGACAAACTTGCCGCTTTTGCCGGCTTCCCGCTCGACGGACATGCTCCAGCGGTGACGGGCAAGCCGCTCAATGCCTATATCGCAGCCGGGATCATGAGTGATCACGAATGTACCACCGTCGCCGAGGCGCGTGAAAAGCTGCGTCTGGGGTTGACGATTTTCATCCGTCAGGGCACCACCACGCAAAACCTTTTGGCGCTGCTGCCGCTGGTCACGCCTGGCAATCAGCACCGTTTCTGCTTTTGTACCGACGATCGCCAGCCGCACAGTCTGCTGCTGGAAGGCAGTATCGACCACATGGTGCGCCTGGCGATCGCGGCGGGTGCCGACCCGCTGATGGTCATTCGCATGGCGACCATCAACAGCGCCGATTATTTCCGACTGCATGATCGTGGTGCGGTCGCGCCAGGGCGCCGCGCCGACCTGGTGGTATGCGACGATCTGCACGATCTGCGCGCCGCGATGGTCTTTCGCGCGGGCACACTGGTCGCGCGCGCCGGCGTGGTCATCGCCGCCGAGGTGCCCGGTGTGCCGATCGCGCTGCGTCCGACGATGCACGTCGGCAGCGCGCCGCTTGATCTGCGCATCGCGGCGTCATCCGGCAAGTCGCGTGTGCGTGTGATCGTCGGCAGCGATACCCAGGTGGTCACCGGACATACGACCGCCGAAGCCACGATCGTCGCGGGCGAGGCGCGCACCGACCCCGCACGCGATCTGCTCAAAATGGCGGTGATCGAACGGCACTATGGCAGCGGCGGAATCGGTCTGGGTTTCATCAGTGGATTTGGTCTGCAACACGGCGCGATCGCCGGATCGGTGGCGCACGATCATCACAATATCGTCGTGATCGGCGCCGACGACGACTCGATGCGGCGTGCGGTGGCGGACGTAATCGAGATGGGCGGCGGATTGTCGGTGGCGGATGGCGATCGGATCATGGCACGTCTGCCCCTGTCGATCGCCGGCTTAATGAGCGAGGCGCCGATCGAGTCGGTGCGCGCGGGCTATGATGCGCTGATCGCGGCGGCGAACGCGCTCGGCAGCACGATGCACGATCCATTCATGGCGATGAGTTTCATGGCGCTGGAGGTGATCCCATCGCTGAAGCTGACCGATGTCGGACTGGTCGATGTCGAGCGCTTCGAGGTGGTCGATTTGTTTGTCTAGCCAGATAATTATCGGGACAATAGATCTATTGTCTGCACACGAGATGATAGCAAGGGAGTAGGTGCATGGCGGATGACTTGAACGGCGCGCTGCGCGCGCTGGCGAACAAATGGGCGCGACGGGCACAAGAATCGGCGCGCGACTCGAAAGCGGGTGGTGACAATCTGGAGAACATCGCCTATCAGCGGGGTCTCGCCGAAGGCTATTACAAAGCCGCGACCGAGCTGGCAGAAGTGATCAGGACGCAGCCAGCGGTGTCCGCGCCCAAGCCGCCTGCCAACGCGCCTTCCGGCTTGCAGGATGTGAAAAATAATCCCAACGCGGGCGGGCGCTGGGGATTGCCCACTGGCAACCCGACGCCATCTTCGCCGAGCGCGCTCACACCATCCACCTCGCCTGCCGTCCCGCCCGCATCGACTGTGCCGTCCAGCAGTGGCACTGCCGCCAGCCCCGCCGTCCGTCCGGCGGCTCCTGACAGCTACATGACGATGGATTTCAACGAAGTGCTGACCATGCTGCAATATTCCGGCACCACGCCGCGCGACGTGCAGCCGCGCCCAGACAACAGCTTTCTCGCCATTTTTTCGCGTTGGGAAGACCTGACTCCGTCGCAGCGCCTGACAAAGATACAAAAGGCGGATTTTCGCCTGACGGTGATCGAATCCGGCTTGACCAAAGACACCAAAGACCCCTACATCATCTTTGCGTTCAAAGCACAGTGACGGACGATTTTCCACATGTCTGATCCGCAGATCGTCAGTCAGATTCGCGCGCGTGTCGGCAGTCAGCGCGACGCGATCGTGCAATTTTTGCGTGACCTGTGTGCCATTCCCAGCCTGGATGGTCAGATACGGGCGGTCGGTGAACGCGCAGCGGCTGAAATGCGCGCGCTCGGTTTCGATGCGGTCTGGTTTGACCAGATGGGCAATGTCATCGGCAGGATCGGGGAGGGCGCGCTCACACTGCTGTACGACAGCCATATCGATACCGTCGGCGTTGGTGATCCCGATGAATGGGAGTGGAATCCATTCGAGGGCAAGGTCGCGGACGGCATATTCTACGCGCGCGGTGCCTGTGATGAGAAAGGCAGCACGCCCGGCATGATTTACGGTCTGGCACTGGCGCGCGATCTCGGTCTGCTCGACGGGGTGACCGCCTACTACTTCGGCAATATGGAGGAGTGGTGCGATGGGATCGCGGCGCACGCGCTGGTCGAGGCGGAGGGGATCCGCCCTGATTTTGTCGTCATTGGCGAGCCGACCAGGATGCAGGTGTATCGCGGACACAAAGGACGAGTCGAGATCGCCGTGGTGGCAAAGGGGGTCAGCGCACATGCCGCCAGCAATTATCTCGGTGACAATGCCATCTACAAGCTGCTGCCCATCATCGACGCGATCAGCCGACTCGAACCGGAACTCGGTAATGACCCCTTTTTAGGTCATGGACGAATCACGGTCACCGATATGCGCGTCAAGACGCCCAGCATCAACGCCGTGCCCGATGAAGCCGCCATTTTTATCGATCAACGCCTGACATTTGGCGAAGACCCACAAGAGGCGCTGCACCGGATTCAACGTCTGATCGGGGAACGTGACGACATCCGCGCGCACATTCTGTTTTACGGCGAGCCGAGCTACACCGGCTTTGCCTTTCCGGTCGAGAAGATATTCCCGGCATGGGCGCTGGATGCGGCGCATCCGCTGGTGCGAGCGGGCGCAGCTGCGGGCGCTGCGCTGTGGGGTGAGATGCCTGCGACGGGTAAATGGGATTTTTCCACGAACGGCACTTATTGGATGGGCAAGGCAGACATTCCATCGATCGGTTTCGGTCCTGGCGATGAGCTGCACGCACACACCGTAATCGAACAGGTGCCACTGGACGATGTGGTACGCGCGACTGAATGGTACGCGCTGCTGCCCGCCCTGCTGACTCAGCCAAAAGGATAAATCGATGCTCGACAAAAATACGGTCATCCGCGCTGCCGACGGTCTGACGATCGTGGTGAGCGACGGTGAACTGCGTATCCAGGTGAGCGGCGCCCCAATCGCGCTGGGTAATTATGGGCTGCGTATCATCGAAGCTTTTCGCGCGCCGCGTACCCTGGAGTCGGGTGTGACTCTCCTTGAGGGCGAGGCAGGCTCGATCACGGCATGGATGCGGCTGACCAGTGAGATCAAGCGGCTGATTGACGTCGGCGTCTTGTTCGCCGTGTTCAACGATTTGGGCAGCGAAGGGGTGGTGGCAGCTCCACCGACTGCGCCACCCCGATTGATGACCGCGGTCGAAGCCAAACTCCACCTCGATCTGCTGCGTGACACTGTGCGCACCCAGGTGTATTCCGACGCCATTCGCGCGCATGTCCGCCCCGACGACGTGGTGATCGACATTGGCACGGGCAACGGTGTGCTGGCAATGGCGGCGGCGCGCGCCGGGGCGCGACACGTGTACGCGATCGAAGCCGGCCCGATCGCGGCGACCACACGCCAGATTTTCGCGGCAAACGGACTAGCCGATCGAATCACACTGCTGGAAGGCTGGTCGGTCACGATCGATCCGCCGGAAAAAGCCGATTTGATCGTCAGCGAAATTCTGAGCAACGACGTGTTCACCGAAAATCATATGCAGGTGACCGCCGATGCGATTCGGCGGATGCTCAAGCCGGGCGGACGGCTGCTGCCCGCGTCGGCACGGCTGTGCGGGCGTCTGGTGCAGATTGCGGACAAGGCGCGCGCGCGCCATACCATTACCGCATCCGATGTCGCGGACTGGCAGGCACGCTATGGACTGGACTACACGCCGTTGTACGAGGCGCAATGGCATGGACAAACGCGGCTGCGGGTCACGGCGGAGACGATACACGGTTGGAAGTCGCTCAGTGAGACGATCGTGATCGGATCGGTCGTGCTGGATCGGGTCGAGTCGCTGTCGTATAGCGCAACCGCGCAGGTGACGTGCAGCACCGATGGGCGCCTGGATGGGCTGTACGGGTGGTTCGAGCTGGATGTCGCGCCCGGCTACAGCATGACCACCGATCCGATGGCGGAGGGACGGGCGAACTCCTGGTATTACGAGACCTGGCTGCGCGAGCCGCTCGACGTGCGCGCGGGCGATCGCTTCACGGTGACGTTGATCCACGAATACCGTCACCCGCTCAGTGTCGAGGTGACCATCGAGCCGTTGTGACGAAAGTCATTGCCATACGCAATTTCTATTGAACTTCTTTACATCGATCGGGGATGCTCATGGCAGATGTGCTGATGCTGAAATGTGTCGTGTGCGCGCGCGAGTATGCGCCGGACGCGGTGCAGTATACCTGTCCGATCTGCGGCGCGATCGGCACGCTCGATGTGCTGTACGACTACCCACAGCTCGCACGCACGATCGATCGGGATGCGCTCGCTGCCAGCCGCGAGCAGTCGATGTGGCGCTACCGCGATCTGCTGCCCCTCGCGTCTGCTGCTCCAGTGCCGCCGCTGCGCGTGGGTATGACGCCGCTGTATGACGCCCCGCGTCTGGCGTCCGACCTCGGTGTACGTGCCGCCTGGCTGAAAGACGATGGCGCCAACCCGACCGGCTCGCTGAAAGATCGCGCCAGCGCCTTGATCGTCGCGCGGGCACAAGCGCTGCGGATCGGCACGGTGGCGACCGCCAGCACTGGCAACGCGGCGGCGGCATTGGCGGGACTGGGCGCGTCGGTCGGGCTGCCCGTCGTCATCCTGGTGCCCGCGTCCGCACCAGAAGCCAAGATCGCGCAGCTGCTGGTCTACGGTGCGCGGGTGGCATTGGTCGAGGGCACCTACGATCAGGCGTTCGATCTGTGCGTCGCGTTGTGCGAGGCGGAAGGGTGGTACTGCCGCAATACGGGTATGAATCCGTACACGGCGGAGGGCAAAAAGACGGTTGCCTACGAGATTGCGGAGGGATTGGGCTGGCAGGTGCCGGACGCGGTGATCGTCAGCGTCGGGGACGGCAATATCATCGCCGGGGTGCATAAAGGTTTCGTCGATCTGCACCGTCTGGGCTGGATTGAGCGGATTCCCAGGCTGATCGGTGTACAAGCACAAGGCAGTTCTGCCCTTGCCCGTGCCTGGCGCGACGGCATCAGTCCGGTAGCGATGGTTCCCGAACCCGCCGACACGATCGCAGACAGCATCAGCGCGTCGCTGCCACGCGATCGCGCGAAAGGGTTACGGGCAGTACGTCAGACCGGCGGCGCCTTCGTCATGGTATCCGACGAGGCGATCATCGCCTCGATCCCGGCGCTGGCACGCCTGACCGGGGTATTCGCGGAGCCGTCATCAGCGGCAATTTACGCCGGGGCACGCCTTGCATTAGAATATGGCTATCTGCAGGCGCACGATCGGATTGTGCTGCTGTCTACCGGAAACGGGCTGAAAGATGTGCGGCGGGCGCAGCAGGCAGTCGGTAGTGGAATCCGTGTCCCGGTCGATCTGGGGGCACTGCGGCGAGCACTGGCGCGAAACGATGACATTTAGGGTATCTATCGATTCGGCGTGCCAGGCTGGGATGGTCCAGGTGTATTGCTAATTCCTGATTCAAATCATGAGGCTGCCGTGAGTCATCCACGTTATTCTATCGTCGCGCCGATCTACAACGAAGAAGGCAATATCGAGCTGCTGCACCAGCGCATCACCCAGGTGATGGATCGCACGGGCGAGACCTGGGAATTGATCCTGATCGACGATGGCAGCATCGACTCGTCTCCCGCCCTGATCGATGCGGCGGCGGCACGCGATCCGCGCGTCAAAGTGATCCACTTCGCACGCAATTTCGGACATCAGATCGCCGTGACCGCGGGGATCGACCATGCAGGTGGGGATGCGGTGGTGTTGATCGACGCCGACCTGCAAGACCCGCCTGAAGTGATCGCGGACATGATCGAGCGCTGGAAAGCGGGTTTCGAGGTGGTGTACGCCATCCGGGAACAGCGCGAAGGGGAAAGTATGTTCAAGGTGGCGACGGCAAAATTGTTTTACCGCCTGATTTACCGGATTACCGATGTGAAGATTCCGCTCGACACAGGCGATTTTCGCCTGATGGATCGCAAAGTGGTCGATGCGCTCAAATCGATGCGTGAACATAACCGCTTCATTCGCGGCATGACCAGCTGGGTCGGCTTCAAGCAGACGGGCGTCAAGTACATTCGCAAGGCGCGGCACAGCGGCGAGACCAAATACCCGCTGCGCAAAATGATTCGCTTCGCCTGGGACGCTGTGACCGGATTTTCGTTCTATCCGCTCCAGATCATGGTCTATGTCGCACTGATCCTGGGGACGATCGCGCTGCTGGCGATCCCGGTGTTTTCGCTGCTGCGCCTGATCTATGGCGAAGAATTTTTCGGCGGACAGGCGACCACGATCGTACTGCTGCTGCTGTTGAGTTCATTCCAGCTCTTTTTCCTGTTCGTATTGGGTCAGTATGTCGCGCGCACCTACGACGAGGCGCGCGACCGTCCGCTCTACATCGTCTCGACCCGAACCAATTTCGACCCGGCGGATGGACCCGGATACGCGGCGGTCACCCGGCGGCAGGCGCTTCAGCTGCAGCGACCGGCTGCGGTGGATGAGCTGACGATAGCTGAGACCGCGCCGCTGGAGCGTCTGCCATGAGTGTCTCACCTGATGATTTGAGCGCGCAGATTGCCCGTTATAACGCAGTGGTACTGCTGTATGAAGCGCTCGACGACAGCATCGACACGCTGATCACGGATTTTGGCGGCATGAGCGAAAATATGCCGCCAGAGGCGTTGGAGGTATACCGCGCGCTCGCTTTGCAGCGCGACGACGCCTACAACGAGATGCGTGCCCTCGAACAGACGCTGCAATTAGATGATTCCGACTCGTAGTGCGTGCTGTGCGATTTTTCACATCCTCAAGCCACCATTATTCCCCTTCAACGGAGCCAATGACGTGATCACCGGACCTACCTTTGCGGAAATGCTGCACCCATCGACGATCGACCCGGCTACCCGCGCGCGTGCGCTCAAGGCGAAACAGGACGATCCGCTCGACCCAATCAACCTGTTCAACATCACCTGGCGCGACGAACACGATCAGATTTATTATGTGGTCATGCCGCATGAGCTGACCGGGGTCGATGCCGAGATCGTCGTGATGTATGGCAAGCAGTTCCCGTCGGGCAGCCACAAAGTCGGCGCGGCGTACTCGGTGCTGCTGGAAAAAGAGATGTTCGGAGAGGTCGATCCGGCTGTCCATACGCTGGTCTGGCCCTCGACGGGCAATTACGGCATTGGGGGTGCCTGGGTCGGCGGACGTATGGGCTGTGACAGCATCGTCGTGCTGCCCGAAGGCATGAGCCGTGAACGCTTCGAGCGGATCGAGCGCTACGGTGCCCGCGTGATCAGGACCTACGGCACCGAGAGCAACGTCAAAGAGATTTACGACGAGACCCATCGCCTGGCGCAAGACCCCAAAATGCGCATCCTGAACCAATTCAGCGAGATGGGTAACTACCGCTTTCATACGCACGTCACCGGCGGCACGATCGTCGAGCTGGCGGCGGAACTGGAACAACGCGGTATCGGCAATGGCAGGATCGCCGGGTTTGCCTGGGCGATGGGCAGCGGCGGCACCAATGCTGCCGCCGATCGTATCAAGCAGGCGTTTCCCGATGCGCGCAATGTCGCGCTGGAGCCGATTCAGTGTCCGACGCTGTACAACAATGGCTATGGCTCGCACGACATCCAGGGAATCGGTGACAAGCATGTCACCTGGATTCACAATACCTGGAACATCGATGCGCTGATGTGCATCGACGACGAGGCGTGCAAGCGCGGCTTGCAGCTTCTCAGCGAGCCGATCGGACGACAAGCGCTGGTCGAGCGCTACGGCGCCGACGCCGCGACCGTCGAAAAACTGGGCGATCTGTTTGGGATCAGCGGTATCTGCAACCTGCTCGGCGCGATCAAGACCGCCAAGTACTACGGCTTTGGCAAGGGCGATGTAGTCGTCACCGCTGCCGCCGACAGCCTCGATCGCTACCACTCGGTCATGGATGATATGCGCGCGCAGCATGGCGCGCTCGACACCGCGGCGGCGTGCGGACGGATCGAGGGTGTGTTTCATGCAGCCAACACCGATTATGTGCTGCCCGGCACGCAGCACAACCGTGAACGCTGGCACAACCTCAAATACTACACCTGGGTGGAGCAGCAGGGTAAGACGGTCGAGGAGCTGGACGCACAGCGCGATCCCGCATGGTGGCTGGCGCACCAGGCAAAGACCGCCGCGATCGACGCGCGGTTGATCGAGTCGCGCGGGTAGGACGTAGGAGCATCGCACACCCCGCCCAAGGCGATCGTGCGCAAAAAGCATGGATGATTTGATTGACCTTGAACCCGATGACGGCATGCTGATCGGCGTGATCAATCATCCGCGCGATCTGGTGTTCGCGCGTGCAGGGTGGTATCGTGTCCCTGTGGCACGCTATCGACAGGATTTGTCCACGCAGGCTGTCGCAGTGATGGGGTTTTTCCTCAGCCGCAAATTTGGCACACAGAATGGGGGAGTCGCTTATTACGCGCGCAAGCGCGGGGTAGAATTGGCGACTCGTAGGGAGCTGATACCATCGGAGCCGGATCACGCGCGAGCGGACGAGCGGTACTATCGCGTGGCGTTGGGAGCTTTAATCGCCCGGACGCCGCCGATCACCAATCCGACGCGGCGCACGATCGCGTTCATCCACACGACCTGGGGGAGATTCGCAGCGGCGGCGATTATCGCCGATTTATACCGCGCTGGTTGAACCCGAAAAGGAAATAACGCGATGTTGATCACCAACGGCACCCTCATTACCCAAAGTGATGCCGGGATTCTCGAAAATGCAGCGCTCGTGATCGCAGACGGATTCATTCAAGCCGTCGGCACCAGTGCCGATCTGACGGCGCGTTATCCGGATCATGAGACTCTTGACGCACGCGGTCAGTACATCATGCCGGGCAATGTCAATGCGCACACCCATTTTTACGGTGCCTTTGCGCGGGGTATGTCTGTCCCCGGCGAGCCACCCGCCGACTTTCCGGCGATCCTGCGTCAGTTGTGGTGGAATCTCGACAAGGCGCTCGACGCGGACGCCATTCGCCTGAGCGCGCTGGTGTCGCTGGTCGATGCGATCAGGACTGGCACCACCACCGTCTTTGACCACCACGCCAGCCCCAATGCGATCGGCGGTAGTCTCGACATCATTGCCGACGCGGTACGCGAGTCGGGCGTGCGCGCCGCCCTGTGCTACGAGGTGACCGACCGCGACGGGCACGAAAAAGCGGAAGCCGGGATTGGCGAAAATATTCGTTTCCTGCGGGGCTTGCAGGCATCGCCAGACGATCGGATACGCGGCTTGTTCGGGCTGCACGCCAGCCTGACCCTGAGCGATCGCACACTGCGCGCCTGTGTCGACTCCAACGCATTTGGCGTCGGCTTTCACGTCCATATTGCGGAACATGAAGCCGACCAGATCGACAGCCTGGCGAAAAGCGGCGTGCGTGCCGTGACGCGGCTGCACAACGCCGGATTGCTGACCGACGGCTCGATCGCCGCTCACTGCATCCACCTGGACGGCGATGAATTGAACACGCTGCAGGCGTCCAACGCCTGGATTGCGCATCAGCCGCGCTCGAATATGAACAACGGCGTCGGCGCGATGGGATTCGACAGCATGGTGGCGCGCGGCATGAACGTCTGTCTCGGAACCGACGGCTTTTTCGGTGGGATGTGGGACGAGATGAAAGCAGCATATCTGCTGCACAAAGCGGTCAGGCGCGATCCGCGCGTCGCCAACGGTGGCTATATCGCGGCGGCGGCGGCACGCGGGCACATCCTGGCTGAACAGACCTTTGGCGGTATCTTTGGTCGGCTGCAAGCAGGCGCCCGTGCCGATGTGATCCTGGTCGATTACCACCCCTACACCCCATTGACGGTCGGCAATCTGCCCTGGCACATCCTGTTCGGGATGGACTCCTCGACAGTCACGACCACGATCGCGGGTGGTAGAATATTGATGCGTGATCGCGTCTTATCGACATTGGATGAGCGTGCCATCGCTGAAGCTGGACGGGCGATCGCCCCGGCTGTGTGGGCGCGCTGTGCTGAGATCGCGGAGCGAAAGACGACATGACCGATTTACCTGCAAATTACACCCCTGACACGCTGCTGCTGACTGTCGCTGTCCTGGGCGGGACGGGCAAGGAAGGCAGCGGGTTGGCGATGCGTTGGGCGCTGCGCGGTTACCGCGTCATCATAGGGTCGCGCGACGCCGAACGCGCATCTGCGAAGGCGCACGAGATGAATGGACTGCTGGGCGGAGATTATCTGATCGGCATGGCGAATGCCGCCGCCGCCGCCCAAGCCAATCTGGTCGTCCTGAGCGTGCCTTATGAGGCGCAAAAATCGACACTCGAAAGCGTCTATGCCGAAATCCAGGGCAAAATCCTGGTGGATGTGACCGTGCCGCTGCAACCGCCTAAAGTGCGGGTCGTGCATGTGCCGGCGGGGTCGGCGGCGGCGCTGGAAGCGAAAGCCGTCGTTGGCGACGGGGTGCGGATCGTCTCGGCGTTTCAAAATGTGAGCGCTGACAAGATGAAAGATCCGGACATGGACGTGGACTGCGATGTGCTGGTGTGCAGTGACGATGAAGAAGCCAAACAGGACGTGTTTCGCCTGGTCGAAGCCGCCGGGATGCGCGCCATCGACGCTGGTCCGCTGGCGAATGCCGTCGCCGCCGAGTCGCTGACCCCGGTGCTGCTGTGGATCAACAAGAAGTATGGTGTGAAAGGGTCGGGGATCAGGATCACAGGTCTGCCGTGAGCCTGACACTGACGGCGCTGCCAGGGCTGCCGATCATTCAGCCGGGTGATAGGCTGCCCGCGCTGATCGTCGCGGCATTGGCACGCCTGGCGGAGACCCCGCGTGCAGGTGATGTGCTGGCGGTGACCAGCAAGATCGTCTCAAAAGCTGAAGGACGCTTCGTGCGTCTGGCTGACGTGACCGCCAGCCCGCGCGCCCACGAGATCGCCGCTGTGACAGGCAAAGACCCGCGCCTGGTCGAATTGAATCTGCGCGAGAGCACCGAAATACAGCGCACGGTGCCCAACATCATCGTCACGCGCCACCGACTCGGTTTCATCAGCGCCAACGCCGGGATCGATCAGTCGAACGTAGATGGGGGCGATGAAACCGTGCTGCTGCTCCCGGTCGATCCAGACGCATCGGCGCGGCGGCTGTGCGATGCGCTGGTCGAAGCCTGTGGTGTCCCGCTCGGGGTCGTCATCACCGATTCGCACGGGCGCCCATTCCGCTTCGGCAATGTCGGCGTGGCGATCGGAGTCGCCGGGATGCCCGCCCTGATCGACCTGCGCGGACAGACCGACCTGTTTGGGCGCGTGCTGCGCGTCAGTGTGCAGGGCTACGCCGATATGGTGGCGTCGGCTGCCTGTCTGCTGACCGGAGAAGGGGCGGAAGGGCTGCCCGTCGTGCTGGTGCGCGGCTTGGTCTATCCGCCAATCGAGGGACGCGCTTCCGAACTCAACCGTCCGCCTGAGACCAGCCTGTACAAATGAGCAACCATACTGCCGCGCCCGCCGATTCCATTAGTATCAATGATACCGACTCGCCCATCCTGCGGTCGATCGTCGATCGTCGCTCGATTCGCCGCTACGCGGATCGTCCTGTGCCGCGCGACCTGATCACCCGCCTGCTGACGGCGGCGACCTGGGCACCATCGGCGCACAACCGCCAGCCCTGGCGGTTTGCAGTCGTGATCGATGCGGACGTGAAGCGCGATCTGGCGGCGGCGATGGGCGCCCGCCTGCGCCGTGATTTGGCAGCGGACGGCGTGCCAGAAGCGGCGATCGTCAAGGACACCGAGCGCTCTTATGCCCGCATCACCGGGGCGCCGGTGGCGATCGTCGTGTGCCTGACCCTGCGCGACATGGATCGTTATCCCGATTCGCGCCGTGCCGAGTTGGAATATCTGATGGCAGCGCAAAGCGCGGCGATGGCTGGTAGTAATCTGCTGCTGGCAGCCCACGACGCCGGACTCGGCGCCTGCTGGATGTGCGCGCCGCTCTTTTGTCCTGATGTGGTGCGTGGTGCCCTGGATTTGCCGGACGACTGGCACCCGCAAGGCATGATCACGATCGGGTTTCCGGCGGAATCCCGCGAAAAGACCCGCCATCTTGTAGAAGAGAGTATCGTATGGCGTTGAATCACATCGACGAGATCAATCACGCAGAACTGATCGAAACGTCATTCACCGGGCAGGTCGCGGTTTTGGTCGGCGGGGTGGGTGGGGCGAAACTGGCGCACGGTCTGATGCAGATCATGCCTTCAGAACGTCTGACGGTGATCGTCAACACTGGGGATGATTTTTGGCATTACGGCTTGCGCGTGTGTCCAGACCTCGATACCGTCATGTACACGCTCGCTGGCATCGTCGATAAGAATAACGGCTGGGGTGTCGGCGGCGACACCACGTCCATGCTGGACGCACTGCGCCGTTATGGCGAACAGCCCTGGTTTCGCCTGGGCGATCAGGACATAGCGACCCACCTGCTGCGCACGCTGGCGCTGCGTGACGGCGAACGGCTGACGGCGATCACCGCTCGTTTGAGCAAAAGTCTGGGGATTCTTCCGACACTGTTACCGATGACAGACGAACCGGTCGCTACCATGATCGAGACAGTCGAGCAGGGTGAGCTTGATTTCCAGGAATACTTCGTGCGCTATCGCTGGCAGCCGACTGTGCGCGCCTTGCGCTACGCGGGCGCGGCGGATGCACACGTCACGCCGGAGGTCGAAAGCGCGCTGCGCGGCGCCGACGCGATCCTGTTCGCGCCGTCGAATCCCTGGTTGAGCGTGATGCCCATTTTGAGTGTCGGCGGGATGCGCGACCTGCTGGCAGCGTGTGCGGCGCCCAAGCTGGCGCTGACGCCGATCGTCGCTGGGAGTGCGCTCAAGGGTCCCGCCGCCAAGATCGCCGCTGAACTCGGATTCGAGGTGTCGCCGCGCGGCGCCGCGCGGGTCTATCAAGGCGTGATCGACGGATTTGTATACGACTCGCGCGATTCCGAGATAGACTTTACCGATCTGGCACCGCTGCGCACGGCGGTTTACGATACCATTATGCAAGACGAACCCGCGCGCGCGCGGCTGGCGGGGCAGATGTTGGATTGGGTACAGGCATGGGAAGGCGATCATGAGCATCTGGGTGATCATCCCCGTTAAACCGCTCAACCGAGCGAAAAGTCGTCTTGCCGACGTGCTGACGCCAGAGGCGCGGGCGCGCCTTAGCGAATTCATGTTTCGGCGGGTGTTGAGCGCGGTCAAAGAGGTGAAGACGCTGGCAGGTGTGCTGGTGATCAGCCGCGATCAGCACGCGCTGGCGATCGCCCGCGATCATGGCGCACTTACCGTGCAGGAGAGCGGCAATCCCGAATTGAACACCGCGCTCACCCGTGCGACTCAGGTGGTGATGGGCTGGCGGGGGAGCGCGGTGCTGATCCTGCCCGCTGACCTGCCGCTGCTGACAGGTGAAGATGTCGCGGCGATCGTCGATCTGGGCAAGCAGAATAATACGATGGTGATCGCTACCGATGCCGCGCGTGATGGCACCAACGCGCTGTTCACCCGTCCGCCGGGGATGGTGAATTACATGTACGGTGTCGGCAGCTTTGGCAACCACGTCGCGCAGGCAAAGGCAGTCGGCGCTCAGGTGAAGCTGTACGAGTCCGAGCGGGTGGCGCTGGATGTGGATATGCCGTCCGATCTGGAACAGGTACGCAGTCTGCACGCCGAGATTGATGCGGTGATGGCGCCGCCGCCGACGCCGTGATTCGCCCATGCGCTCTATCGACGTGTAACGAACTGTCTGCTGAATGATAAAAATGCGCTTTTGCGGACGCATAACGATGCGTCCCTACATAAGGATGACGACTCATGGCTGACCGTGTAGCGCTGTATCTGCAAGATGCCCATCCCTTACAAGACGCGATCCGCTATGTGCAATACGCCGAACAGCGCGGCTTCGAGGCGGTATGGCAGGCGGAAAGCCGCCTGGTGCGCGACGCGATCGTGCCGATGGCTGCGTTCGCGGCGACCACCAACAAGATCAAGATCGGCAGCGGCGTGATCAACAACTGGACCCGTAATGCCGCCGTGATCGCCAGCACCTTCCTGACGCTGGACGACCTGGCGCCCGACCGGATCATCCTGGGGATCGGCGCCTGGTGGGATCCGCTGGCGTCGAAGGTCGGCATTACCCGCACCAAGCCGCTGCTGGCGATGCGCGAGGTCGTCACTGTGGTGCGCCGCCTGCTGGCGCGAGAGCGGGTGACGTTTCAGGGTGAATTTGTGCAGCTTACCGATGTCGAACTCGACGTAGTACACGGACGGAAAGAACCGCGCAACGTCCCGATCTACATCGGCGCGACCGGGATGCAGATGATGGCGCTCACGGGCGAGATCGCTGACGGCGCGGTGCTGAATTATCTGGTCTCGCCCAAATACAACGCTGAAGCACTGACGCAGCTCGAAGTGGGCGCCAAAAAAGCCGGAAAACGTCTGAGCGAGGTCGATCGTCCGCAGTTGGTGGTCTGTTCGGTCGATCACGATCGTAAGAAGGCGCTCGATGGCGCGCGTAAGCTGGTGACGCAGTATCTCGGCCAGCAGCCGCACATCATGAAGGCATCCGGCGTCAAGCAGGAGCTGCTCGACGAGATCGGTAAGGTGCTGACCTGGCCCGCCACCGAAGAGCAGATCGAACATGCCATGAAGCTGGTGCCCGACGACGTGGTGCAGTCGGTGACCGCATCGGGCACGCCCGACGAGGTGCGCGCCAAAGTGCGCGAATATGTGCAGGCGGGCGCGACCTGTCCGATCCTGTACCCATTGGGCGAGGATGTGCGCCTGATGATCGACACGTTCGCGGGCGGATACTCGAATTAACGTCGATGTCAGCGCGGAACAGGCGCAGGCAGCAGAGCGGCGCTGGCGTATCGGGGTGCTGGCGTGCGTCGTGATCGCTGTGCTGATTTTCAACCTGTATGGCGCCGTTGACGCCAGCCTGCTGCCGCTTGATGATGCTTACATTCACCTGAACTATGCCCGATCGATCGCGGTCGGGCAGCCCTATCGTTATAACCCCGACGATCCCCCGACCAGCGGTGCCACCAGCTTTCTTTACCCCTACCTGCTCGCGCCAGCGGTGCTGATCGCCGGGGAGCGCCCGTTGAATGCGGCGCTGTGGGCAATGCAGCTTGGCGCGGTGGCATTCGCAGCGGCGGGCGCGCTGGTCGGCGCGCTCGGTCGGGCGTTGGGCGCGCGCGAGGGGTGGGGCGTGACCATGCTGGCGTTCATGTTCACCGGGCTGTTCGCCTGGCACGCCATGAGCGGCATGGAGACGATGCTGATCACGGCGGCGAGCCTGCTGGCGTTGTACGCCGTCGCCATACGCTCGATCCGCTTGGGCGCGCTTGGCGGGACGCTGTGCGCGCTGCTGCGCCCGGAAGGGGCGATCCTGGCGCTGCTGACCGCTGGTGCGCTCTACATCGCCGCGATCAACCTCACCCCGCCGACGGGCGGCGTGCGCCTGATCCCGCGCCGCTACCAGCTTCGCCGTGAACTGCTGCTGCTGCTCGTCCCGATCGCCGCGATCGGGATACAGCCGCTCGTCAACTGGATCATGACCGGATCGCCGGGTTCGACCGGGGGCAGCGCCAAGTCGCTCTTGGGCATGGTGCCGTTCGATGCTGGAATCGTGGCAGTGCGCGTCATCGAAAATTTCATCCGCGTGTGGCGCGATCTGCTGCTCGGCAATGCGCCTGATCACGTCATCGGCGCGCTGTTCGTGCTGGCGATCGTCGGCTGGATTGCGCTGCTGCGCCGCGATCGGCTGACCGCGATCACGATCGCGCTGTGGGCTGTTGTGCTGTCGGGGGCGATCGCCACGCTCGATACCGCTTTCTGGCACTTCCGACGCTATCAAATCCCGCTGATCGCGGTCGTGTACCCGCTGGCGGCGGTCGGGCTGTCGCTGATCCTGACGCGGCTGTTCAGCCGTCCGCGTGCCCGTGCGCTGGTGCGGACACTGACGCGGGTTGGGCTGGCGATCGGCACTCTGATCGGCGCACTTACTTTCCTGTCGCACTATCTCGTCAATCTGGTCGCCATTGGGGAGCAGCCCTATCCGCTGGCGCTCGATCTGGCAGCCTATCCCGACCGGGACGCGCGGGTCGCGGTGCATGATGTGGGTCTGATGCGCTACATCGGCGGGCTGCACACCATTGACATGGTGGGCTTGACCACGCCCGGCGCGGCGGCGTGGTGGCGTCAGGGACCCGGCGCGGTCGGGGAATACCTTGACAGCACCCGCCCCGACCTGATCGCGTCGTATGGTGAAGGGCACGGCGTCGGACTCGGCTATCTGGCGGATACCGACCTGTACGCCGAGACTCTCAGCGAATACACGTCCGTGTTGGACGAATACAATGTCGCGCTGGCGGCGCCGACTCAGGGCTTGTATCGCCCGAATTACGCGACGGCAGACAATGCAGCCCGCACCGTGTTGCAGGACTATATGTCGGTCCTGGACGGCGCGAGTCTGGTCGATTATCTCGATGTGGCGAACCTGGAGAGCGAGCGCGCACACAATTATCAATGGTGGAACAATGGATTTTTGCCTGGCTTTGCCACCGAGTGGCACCAGTTCCCGCTGGCAGGCTGCATCGTGGACGACTGCGTGAGCATGGACGGCGGACGCCGCCTGACCGGGGGGGAGATTTTCACACTGGATACGCTGTTAGGGCAAGACCTGCTGCTGATCACGCGCGTTCATGCGTCAGCGGCGCGCGCGATCTGGGTTGAATTTTTGTGGGAAGGTCAATGGGAGATTGCCGACTCTTCCCGGTTGATTACCGCGCAGCGCGGGCAGTGGGTCGATATACCGACGTTCCGGTATCGTGATTTGGTTGGCGAAACTATGCAGGTTCGTGTCAGGCTCGCAAACGATTCTATTGTGTATGAACCCTATGCCCATTTCGTCTATCAGCATGGGGTTCCGGTCGATTTTAGCGGGTTAGGATTGCCTGTCAGCGATGAGGTCGATGTGACGTTCATACCGGGCTATCTATACCTGATGCGCGATCGCGTTATTGCTGATGGCAACCTGACGGTCACGCTGAATTGGTGGGCGGGTTTCAATGTCACTGGCGACGTGAAGCGTTTCGCCCATCTATCTGACGCCGACGACGAGATCGTCGCCCAGGTAGATGGCTACATCGCCAAAGGTGCGCTGACCGTCGGCAATCTGCCCCCCGGCAGTACGCGCGATCCGATACAATTCGACGTGACTGGTGTGCAGCCCGGCACCTACACCGTTTACGTCGGGCTGTACGACGCCAATACGCTGGAGCGCCTCCCGGCGGACGGCGATGCTGTAGACCGCGACAACCGCGTCCGAATTGGCACGATTACCATCGAGGAACCTTCATCATGAGTATGGACGATATGCGCCCGGTGTATGCGGCGCTGGCGGTGGCGAGTGCCGACGGCATCGACTGCGCCTTAGCGACCGTCATCCGCACGTCTGGATCGGTGCCGCGTCAGACCGGAAGCAAGATGCTCATCCACGCTGACGGATCGATCGTCGGCACGGTCGGCGGTGGGGCGATGGAGTCACTGGTCGTGCGTGAGGCGATCGCCTGCATCGTGGACGGCGAGACGCGGATGCGCACCTACAACCTCAACGATCTGGCGGCAGGCGATCCTGGTATCTGCGGCGGGACGCTCGACGTGTTCATCGAGCCGGTCCTGAGCGCGCCGACGCTGATTGTGGTCGGCGGTGGGCATGTCGGGCGAGCGCTGGCGCTGCTGGCAAAGGCGCTCGATTATCGCGTCATCCTGAGCGATGACCGTGCGGACTACTGTTCGCTGGAATATGCGCCGGGACTCGACGGCTACGTCTTGTGCGCCCCCGCCGACCTGCCATCGCGGACGCGCATCGACCGACGAACGTATATCGCCTGTGTCACGCGCGGCTTGCCCGTCGATCTCAAGCTGATGCCCGCGCTGGTCGAGTCAGACGCGGCATACATCGGCTTGATCGGCAGCCGCCGACGGTGGGCGCTGACCGAAAAGGCGCTGCGTGACGCGGGCATGACCGATGCCGGTATCGTGCGCATCACCGCGCCGATCGGGATCGCCATCGGTGCCGAGACACCGCAGGAGATCGCGGTCAGCATCCTGGCGCAGATTATCGCGGTGCGCCGCGCTGGTGCGCAAAAGATGAATTCGTAGGGACGAATAACAATACGTCCGCAATGATTATGCGCCGGATCAGCCCAACAATGCGGATAGCGTCAGACTCATCCATTGAGTAAAATAGGGTTATTCGGCTCATCTTTAAAAATAATGCCATGAAAATACTCTGTATCAGTGATACGGTCGTCCAACAATTAGAGAGTGCAGCTCACCTGCGGCGCCGCTACAGCGATGTCGAGTTGATCGTGAGCTGCGGCGACCTGCCCGCCGCCTATCTCGAATACATCACGTCGGTATTGAGCGTGCCCCTGTACTACGTGCGCGGCAATCACGACGCGGGTTATCAGGAACGCCCGCCCGGCGGTGACGATCTGCACATGAATTTGTTCACCTTTCATGGCGTGACCTTCTACGGCTTGGAAGGCTCGCTCAAGTACAACAACAGCCCGATTCAGTATTCGCAGTCGGATATGCAGATGATGACCTGGCGATCGATCGCCGCGCTCATGCCCCGGCGTCTGGGCGGGAGGCGCGGCATAGACGTGCTGGTCACACATGCGCCGCCAAAAGGCATCCACGACCGCGACGACCTCCCCCACAATGGCTTTGACGCCTATCTGACCTTCATGCGCATGATCAAGCCGCGTTTCCTGATACACGGACACACCCATACCTGGGACAACCGCGACATCATTGAGACGCAGTACGGCGATACCCACGTCATGAATATCAATCCGGTGACGGTACTCGATATCGCCTAGCCTAGACAGAGTCCCCCCGATCGGCTTATTGCAAGACGGTTCCCCTCTCTCAGACACTTCAACCCATCTGCGTGGATACTTCTGATCAGGTTTTATCACTGTTTTAGGAGGGTCCCACATGCTTGGGCTTGCAGTCCTGTTCCTGATCATCGCTATTGTCGCTGCCGCATTCGGTTTCGGTGGTATCGCGGGCGCCGCCGCTGGAATTGCTCAGATCGTTTTCCTGGTCATGCTCATCCTGTTCATCGGCGCGCTGCTGTTCGGGCGCTCGCTCATCCGCTAAAGGAGATTGAAACATGGCGACAAGCAATCTATCTCGTACCGATTACGGCACGTCCAGCGTGCGTGAAGTCGATACCGTGTCGGCGCCGATCGCGCCGAGCCGTCTCAGCCGCGTCTCGTGGGGCGCGATCCTGGCTGGACTGGTGATCTCGCTGGTGTCGATGATCGGGCTGAATATGCTCGGTCTGGCAATTGGCGCCTCGTCGGTCAATCCCGCGACCGAAGTAAATCCTATCGAGCCGGCGTTGGGCACGGGCGCGGCGATCTGGATTTTGGGCAGCAACATCCTGGCGCTGTTCTTTGGTGGGCTGGTCGCCGGGCGTCTGGCTGGCATACCCGATAATATCGACGGTATGCTGCACGGGCTGGTACAGTGGGCGGTCGCCTTTCTGGTGACGGTCATCTTCCTGACCACCTCGATCGGCAATCTGGTCGGCGCTGTCACAGGCGCGGTTTCGACGGGCTTGAGCGCTGTTGGACAAGGCTTGACCGCGATCTCTCCAGCGGTTGCTGAAGCGATCGATCTTGAAACAGCATCGCTGGATGGCGTGGGCGTGGAAATTCGCTCGCTGCTCAATCGCGCCGCTGAAGTCGCGACCGGTACTGAAGCGACGGGCACCGACAGCACGACGCTGGCAGCTGACACCGCGCCGACGTTGAACGAGATCGAGATCACCCGCGCTATCGGCGGTTTCCTTACCAACGCCGATGTGACCGACGCCGATCGTCAGGAAGTCATCACCCTTCTGAGCGAGCGCACGGGTATCACCCCCGAAGAAGCGACCGCGACCGTCGAGCGTTGGGAGACCACCATCACTCAATTCCGCACCGAAGCCGAAGAGACCGCGCGTGAAGTGGGTCAGCAGGCTGCCGACGCAATCGCGGCGCTGGCTGGCGTGGTATTCGCCTCGATGCTGGTCGCGGCGTTCGCCTCTGGCGCCGGTGGCATCATCGGATCGCCGGATCCGCGTGACTTGCTGCGCGACACGACGACCGCCAGCACGACGACCACCGTCCGCTAATCACCGTCAGTTTTTAGCGCATTGCAGCTCTTGTCCCCCGGCATACGCCGGGGGATTTTTATTTCTGTTACCGGAATAGTCCCCGTTTGCGCTACAATATCAGTTAATTTATCCCCAGGGACGTACACGACCATGATGTGGCAGCACTACTACACCGTCCGCAATGCAGCCGAAGCGCTCGATCTGCTGGCAGCGAATCGAGAGCGGGCGCGCGTGATCGCCGGGGGGACGGATTTACTGATCGAGCTGGATCGCGGGGTACGGCGCGACATCGACGTGATCATCGATATTTCCCGTGCGCGCGATCTGGACGGGATCACGCTCAACGGCGATGCGTTCCGCCTGGGCGCGCTGGTGACCCACAACGACGTGGTTGGCGATCCGCGCCTGGTGGCGCGCGGGCTGCCATTGGCGCAAGCCTGTTGGGAGGTGGGTGCGCCCCAGATACGCAACCGCGCCACCGTCGCGGGCAACGTTATCACCGGATCGCCCGCCAACGATACCATCACCCCGCTGATGGCACTGAGCGCCACTGTCACACTGGCATCGCTCGACGGTGAACGCACTGTTCCACTTCAGCAATTTTACAGCGGGCTGCGCCGCAATATCATGCACTCCGATGAACTGCTGACCGCGATCAGCTTTCCAGCACTGGCACATGACGAGCGCGGCATTTTTCTTAAGCTGGGCTTGCGCCGCGCGCAGGCGATCGCCGTGATCAACTGTGCGGTCGTCCTGGCATACGCAGCCGATGGCGTGACGGTGCGGCGCGCTGCGATCACGCTGGGCTGCGTGGCGCCGACCATTTTCAACGCCGATGTCGCGGCGTCGGCGCTGGTCGGACGCCCACTGACCAGCGAGTCGATCGCGGACGCGGCACGACTGGCGGCGGCGGCACCGTCCCCGATCGACGACGTGCGCGGCAGTGCTGATTACCGCACTGATATGATCCGCGTGCTGGTGGGGCGGGCGCTGCGAACACTGGCATCGGGGTCGGCGGGCGCGAGCTTTCCACGTCAGCCCGCGATGCTGTGGGGCGCGTCACGCGGCAAGACTCAGGCGCCGTCCGCGCCAGGTGGCGAAGCGATCACGCATCCGGTCGGGACGCCGACTCCGATCGACACGACTATCAACGGCGCATCCTACAGCGTGACGACCGGATTGGAAAAGACGCTGTTACGCTGGCTGCGTGAAGATGCGCGTCTCCCCGGCACCAAAGAGGGCTGTGCTGAAGGGGAATGCGGTGCCTGCACCGTGTTTCTCGACGGTGCGGCGGTCATGGCGTGCATGGTGCCTGCGCCGCGCGCGCACGGCGCCGACATCGTGACGATCGAAGGGCTGCACGGCGATACGCACTCCGACCGAACCGACCTGCACCCGATTCAAGCGGGGTTCATCGAGACCGGGGCGGTGCAGTGCGGCTACTGCACCCCAGGGTTTGTCATGGCAGGGGCGAAGCTGCTGGAAGAGCAGCCGAGTCCGTCGCGCACTCAGATCGAACAGAGCATTTCCGGTAATCTATGCCGCTGCACCGGTTATTACGCCATCATTCAGGCGATCCAGAATGCAGCCGCCACACCATCCGCGCACGCTGATAGCACACAACATAAGGAAACAAGCGTATGACCAGCCAGGTTAAAATTGTCGGACAGAAACGAGCAACCTGGATGTACCCCGTCGTGGGATTCATCCTGATCGTGGCGGTGACAGGCATTGCCTGGGTAGCGGCACCCTATGTCGAGTCGTTCATCAAAGATTTATTTCCCAACTTCAGACGGGCGGGCATGAGCGCCGAAACTTTCAGATGGGCGCTGACCGCCTCGGTCGCCGGGATTCTGCTGCTGGTCGCGATGATGCTGGTGGCGATCGGTTCGCGGCGGCGGCGCCCGCTCGATGTGCGCAACTCCACGCTGGTGAAAGAGCGCGACGAGATGATCCTCGATCGCAAGCGCACCAAGCGCCGTCAGCGCCAGATGAATCAGAAAATGCGCGATCACGTCCGCGACAATATGCCCAAGTAGAGACGCACTACGATGCGTCCGCCGACCGGATGCGTCCGCTCATGATTGGGTGCATCCGCCGATGACCCGAATGGACGCGCTGATGTGCGTCCGTTTCACATTGAAAAGAAAAAACACCAGCGCCGCACGGCGCGAAAGGACAGCGCGATGGACAGAACCGTCCCCAATACTGGCAGTGAAGACATCGAGCTGTACATGCGCACCTACTACTCGCTCATGCGCTCCACACACATGATCCAGATCGAGTCGCTGATCGAGACGCATATGGCGGTCGAGTCGTCGCTGCATGAACATTCGCGCAGTCCTATGCCGGACATCGCCGCGCTGACATACGCCAGTCTGCGGCTCCCTGGCTGTATCATCCATGTTGATGTCATCCTGCTGGGACAGCTTGAAAAGTCGTTCGTCGATGCGGGAATGCCAATCACGGCGTGGGAGCGAGTCTCGGCTCCTGGTCGGCGGCGGCGGATGCACTTCGACGGTGAACGACAGCTCGGTGTATTTGTCGCCAGTCGCAGTGACATCGATGACCTGATCCCGATCCTCACCGCCTACCAGATCGAGTGGAACAAGCTGCACGACCTGCTGAAGAGTGAGGTCGCTAAATTGTTTCTGGCGCAGAATCCGACCCATCCCGCGCGCCTGAGTGCGGCGGAACTGGATATGCTCGGTCGGGCGCTCCAGATCGACCCGGATGATCTGGTGCGTCTGGAGAGCGCCTGGGGGACGAACTTCATCGATGCGCTGCACGCGATGGCGGCACATGAAAAACATTTCCGCTTCCGGCAGCTGGCGGGATCGGTGGCGGACTACCGCCGCGCGACCTCGCACTGGTGGGATGATCTGATGGAGACGGTCGGTGATACCGTCGATCTCGAGGATCGTCCGGTCTATTTTGTGAGCAGCAATACGCACTGCCTGCCCAATCTGCTGACCGGATTTGCGCTGCGTGAGGAAGAACGGCTCAACGAGTATATCCAGGCGCACGGGCATGAAAATCTGGCGCGTGAATATGCCGCCATCCTGGAAGATGCGGGCAATACCACCATTCACAATTTCCTGTACTACGTTCTCAAGAAGTACCTCAAGGACGAGGGCGAATTTCCGCGCCGCCGTCTGGCAGAGGCAGAAGCGGAGATCGGCATTCACCGCGTACCGAGTCGGCACGGCTTTGATGTGGAAGCGCAGGTCATCGAGCTGAACAAGCTGCGCGCTGATTGGATCGATCCGCGTCTGGTGAATGGCAGCAGTCTGGCTCACCTGATGGGCACGGACGCCGTGATCCTCAATATCGATTACCCGCTCGGCTTGGGCGCCTATGAACTTTTGATGCGTATCACCGAGCAGGTGAGCGGCTTGCTCGGAATCTACGTCATGGGCAAGGCGGCGACCCTGAATGCCAGCGTTGGCGACGTGATGATCTCCAACGTCGTCCACGATGAACACTCGTCCAATACCTATCTGTTCAACAACTGTTTCAGCGCCGAGGCGATCGCACCCTTCCTGTCGATGGGGATGGTGCTGGACAACCAAAAGGCGATCAGCACGCGCGGGACGTTCCTGCAAAATTCACGCTACATGAGCGTATTTTACAAAGAGGGCTATACGGTCATCGAGATGGAAGGCGGACCCTATCTGTCGGCGGTCTACGAGGCATTTCGTCCACAGCGCCACCCGCAAAACGAGATCGTCAACCTGTACGGCGTCCCGTTCGAGGTGGGTATCCTGCATTATGCGTCCGATACACCGCTGACGAAGGGTAAGAATCTGGGCACCAATCTCAGCTATGAGGGCGTCGATCCGACCTACGCGACAGCGCTGGCGATCCTGCAGCGTGTGCTGCGCCGCGAACGCGATCGTGCCGCTGTGCGCGTGCGCTCGCCGCGTGCCAGCGGGACGACCCTTGCCGTGTCTGCCCTGACAGAGCAAGAGGTGATCGGGTGAGTCAGGAAAAATCGAAAACAGTCGTCGTTGGACAGTCGATTCACAAGATCGACGCGCACGGCAAGGTCACAGGCGCCACACCCTATCCTGGCGATTTCGACATCGACGGACAGGCATACATGAAAATCCGATTCAGCGATCGGATGCACGCTCGGATCACTGCGATCGACACCGCGCCGGCGCTGGCGATTCCCGGCGTGATCGCGGTCTTCACGGCGGCGGACGTGCCAGTCAACGAACACGGTCTGATCAGCAAAGATCAGCCTGTGCTGTGCGGTCTGGACAGTGGGATCGCAGGTGCCGATGTCGTGCGCTGCGAGATGGACATGGTGGCGATCGTGATCGCGGAGAGCGAGGCGATCGCCGCCGCGGGCGCGCGGTCGATCGCCATCACCTACGACGATCTGCCAGGGGTGTTCGAGATGTTCGCGGCACTGGCGGACGACGCGCCGCAGCTCCACGCCGACAAGCCTGGTAACGTCCTGTGCCATTATCGCATCCGCAAGGGCGATATGGAGGCGGGATGGGCGGCGTCGGATGTAGTGATCGAGAGTGAGTACCGCACGGGCTATCAGGAACACGCTTATCTGCAACCCGAAGCCGGACTCGGTTACATCGACGACGAAGGGCGGACGACGATCATTGTCGCGGGGCAGTGGACGCACGAGGATCAGGATTTGATCTGTCATGCGCTCGATCTGCCGCATGACCAGGTGCGGGTGATCTATCCGGCGATTGGCGGCGCCTTTGGCGGGCGTGAAGATATGTCGATCCAGATCGTGCTGGCGCTGGCAGTTCACAAGCTGCGTCGTCCGATCAAGACGGTGTGGTCGCGCGAGGAGTCGATGCGCTATCACCACAAGCGCCACCCGATCACCGTCCAGGTCAGGCTCGGCGCGTCGCGCGATGGGCTGCTACAGGCGATCGAGGCGCGCGTATACGGGGATGCTGGCGCCTACAACTATACCTCTACCAAAGTCATGGCGAACGCCAACCTGATGGTCACGGGCGCTTACGTGATCCCGCACTGCCATATCGATACCTATGGTGTGCTGACCAACAACATTCCGACCGGGGCGTTTCGCGGTTTTGGGGCACCGCAGGCTTTGTTCGCCGCCGAAGGGATGATGAACCGGCTGGCAGAGGCACTGGCGATCGATCCGGTCGAGCTGCGCCTGCGCAACAGCATCCAGGAAGGCAGCATTCTGAGCGTGGGGACGCCGCTGCCGCCGGGAGTGAGTATGCCTCAGGTGATCCGCGCCTGTGCGACGCAAAGCTACTGGAACGAGTCTGCCGGGGGCTGGCGCCGCGACATGCTGACGCAGCCGTTCAACCCGGCGCTGCGACGCGGGGTCGGCTTTGCCTGCGGCTTCAAGAATGTCGGCTACAGCTTTGGCTTTCCCGAACAGTCATGGGCGACGATCGAGATTCACGGCGGCGCGGAGATCGACTATGTGGTCGCGCGGCTGGCAGGCGCCGACGTTGGACAGGGAGCGCATACCGTCTTCATGCAGATGACCGCCGAGGCGGTCGGCGTGCCTTTCTCGAAAGTCCGTCTGAGCGCCTCGGATACCGCAACGTCGAGTACGGCGGGCAGCGCGTCGGCGTCGCGCCTGACCTTCATGGCGGGCAACGCCATACGCGGTGCCGCCGATGCCGCGTTGGAAAAGTGGCGCGCCGAAGAACGCCCTGCCATCGCCACTTACCAGTATCGCCCGCCCGCGACCACGCCCTACGATCCCCTGACGGGCAAAGCCGAACCCAATTTCGCCTACGGCTATGTCGCTCAGGCGGTCGAGCTGGAGATCGACATAGAGACCGGGCTGATCCGTGTGCTGCGCGTCGTATGCGCTGACGATGTGGGCATGGCGGTCAATCCGCAGCTGGTGCAGGGACAGATCGAGGGAGCGGTCGTTCAGGCGCTCGGTTATGCCGTGATGGAAAATCTGATCAGCCGCGACGGGCGGATCGTCAATCCGTTCCTCTCGACCTATCTGATCCCAACGGTGTACGATATTCCGATCGAGGTCAAGTCGATCATCCTGGAATACCCCGACCCGATCGGACCATGGGGCGCGCGCGGCATGGCGGAAATGCCGTTTCTGCCGTTGGCGCCGGCGATCGCGGCGGCGGTACACGATGCGACTGGTGTATGGATCGATCAGGTGCCGATGGTGCCGGATGCGGTAGTGGCAAAGCTGCGCGCGGCGGGCGTCGGCATCCTGTGAGCGTGAACGTCGGCGCGGTGGTGCTGGCTGCTGGCTTATCCAGACGCATGGGGGAGGGACGAGCGAAAGTGCTGCTGCCCTGGCGCGCTGGCGAAACGGTGATCGAGTCGGTGGTGTCCGCGCTCACCCCACACACCCACTCTGTCGTGGTGGTTTGCGGACTGTGGCACAAGGCGATCGAGGCGCACGTCACGCCCTTGGGCGCTGGCACGGTCTACAATCCTGATTATTCAGACGGGGAAATGCTGTCGTCATTCAAAACGGGCTTGCGCGCCATGCCCGATGACGTGAATGCAGTGCTGATCGCGTTGGGCGATCAACCGCGTCTGTCCGGGGCGATCGTCGCGGCGGTGATCGGCGCCTACGCCGACGCGCCTGGTGGGATCGTCGCGCCCAGCTATCAGATGCGGCGCGGACACCCGCTGTTGATCGCGCGTCGTTACTGGGATGAATTTCTGGCGTTACCAGCCGATGGGGCGCCGCGCAATGTGATCACGCGCCATGCCGACGCGATCCGTTACGTGATGTGCGCAGACGATGCGATTTTGTGCGACATCGATACGCCGGAGGCATACGCGCTGGAGCGGGCTAAGGCGGGGTTGGCGCCTCTGAATTTACTGCTTGTTGAAAAATCCGATCAGCCGCCCGACCAGTGATTTTTTCTTGGCTTCGGTGCGCTTGTATTCGGCGTAAAGCTGAGTCGTCAAACCGATCAGGTCGTTGACGTGCATCCGCGCGCCGTTGACGACCACCCATTCGGCATTCAGCACGCGCAGATCGCGCGGTACGCGCTGGTAGAGCTTATGGTATACGGCTGCGTATCCCTGTAGTGCCTGTTCGACGGTGATCTGCATGGGTACACTTGACCTTAGACCGATTTATCAATTTTGTAAACGATAAGCACTAGGACTAAACTCCCAGATTGCCTCATTGTAACAGGATTCGCACCTGGAATTTTGCTTAGACTTGTCAAATTTCGTAAAACTTTTATGAATATCGCGAAATTATTCATATGGCAATCGGACGTATCGTTATAGGTTCCTTTAGAGCTTGCCGCTGATACTTTTCGTTTTTCTGTTCATTGCTGCCGTCGGTTTTTTACGGCTGGTTCTGCCGCGTCAGCATCCAGGCAATGGGGTATACTGATGGAATTATGCCGAGGAGTCGTCTCTGTGTATACCATCGAACATTATCAGCGCGCCGCCGACAACATCCTCGAACGGTCCGCGCATCGTCCTCGCATCGGGCTGGTGCTAGGTTCTGGTCTGGGTGTGCTGGCGGACGAGATGACAGATGCCGATCGCATCCCTTACGAGTCGATCCCTGGCTGGGCGACATCGACCGTACACGGACACGCCGGACAACTGGTGATCGGCTCGCTCGAAGGGCAACTCGTGATCGCCCAACAGGGACGAGCGCACTTTTACGAAGGCTATACCCCGGCACAGGTCGCCTTTCCGATCCGCGTGATGCGGTTACTGGGCGTCGAGACCGTGATCCTGACCAATGCGGCGGGCGGCGTCAATCGGCAATACCGGGTCGGAGACGTGATGATGCTGATCGATCACATCAATTTCGTCGGTCTGGGTGGCGGTAACCCGCTGATGGGCGCCAATGTGACAGCTTTTGGACCGCGTTTTATCGGTATGGCACACCCTTATGATCGCGCGCTGCGCGACACGGCAGCGACGGCGGCTGCGAACGCCGCGATCGGGCTGCATACGGGCGTGTATGCCTGTGTGTCGGGTCCTATGTTCGAGACCCCTGCCGAAGTGCGGATGCTGCGGGCGATCGGTGCCGATGCGGTCGGCATGTCCACCGCACAGGAGACCGTCGCTGCCCGTCATGCCGGGATGCGCGTGCTGGCATTTTCAGGTATCACCAACGTCGCCCTCGATCAGAACGACATGCAGGGCGAAGCCAATCATGACGAGGTGCTGGAGGCAGGGGCGATCCTGGTGCCAAAGCTGAGCGCGATCGTGCGCGGTGTGCTGGGCGCGATCGGTGAGTAAAGGCGTCCCAAACCTGTGCTGAACACGAAAGCGCGAAGGGCAACCAGGAAACCATGACGGTATGAGTGCTTTTGTCTACCTGATCGAGCAGACCGCGACCGGGCTGTATATTTTCCTGGCAGTTGGCATTTTCATCGCGCTGCGCGCGGTGCTGCGCGCCAATACGTCTTACCGCGAGACCTACTTTGAACTGGAACGCGATCTGGCGCGTTTCGGTCGGGTGAATGCGGCGACCGCCTTGATCCTGCTGATCCAGGCAGCGCTGATCGTATTCGGCGTGCAGCGTATCGTCGCCCCTGTGGTGCGCGCTGCCGAAACCAATACCTTCTCGATCGCGGGCATCGTCAGCGACGGCACGTTCGTCACGCCGACCGCGCCGCCCTTTACCGGTGGGGTGGTGATCGACACCAGCAACGTGCAGCTGGGCGTGATCGACCCCGCCGCGCAAATTTTGCCAACGCCGACTCTGACTCCCACCCCCGTCGGCACCATCATCCCTAATGCCCCGGCAGCCGAGTGTTCCGATCCCAATGTCGGACTCCAGATTCCCGCCAATGGCATGATCGTCTTCGAGCCGCTGGTGGTGGTCGGCACAGCCGACGCGCCCAATTTCGCGTTTTATCGTTTTGAGCTGAACGGACCCGCTACCTTTGGCAGTTGGGCGACCATCGGCAGTGACGGCACCAATGCCGTCCCGACATTGGGCGTGCTGGGTCAGTTCGCGCCCAGTTTCTACCCGTCGGGGGAGTACCGCTTCCGTGTGACCGTGTTCGACATCACCAGCACCCAGGTGGGCGCGTGCGCCATCACCTTGTACATCAGCGAGCCGATTCCAACGGCGACTCCGATCGCAGCCGGGACGGGCTGAAAAAATGATGCGCGAGCGCCCGTTTACAGTAGGCTTTGTTGGATCGGGACGAGCGGCGAGCGGACTGGCACGCGCGCTGCACGCGGTCGGTTGGCGCGTGAGCAGCATCGCGGCACGATCTGCTGATCGCGGTGCGATGCTGGCGGATGGTGTCGGGGCACGCTGGGTCTGGCTGGACGAATGGCTCGATAATGCACTTGCTGCCGATCTCACATTGATCGCCGTCCCCGATGACGCGATCGCGGCGGTCGCACACACCTTAGCGAACCGTATGTCATGGCAGCGGCGCGCTGTCGTCCATGTCAGCGGTGCGACCTCGGTGAGCGCGCTCGACCCGCTGCGGGATGCTGGCGCGCGCGCCGGCGGACTGCACCCCGCGTATCCGTTCAGCGCCGACCTGAGCATCACGCCCGATCTGCACGGCGTTACCTTCGCCGTCGAGACTCGCGACCCGGCGCTCGATCCAATGCTGGCAGCGCTGGTCGAGTCGCTCGGCGGACAGTCCTTGTCGCTGGATGACAAGGCGCGTCCGCTCTATCACGCCGCGCTCGTCTTTGCCAGCAATTACCCGATCGTGCTGATCGCGCTGGCGGGGCGACTGCTGGAGTCGATCGGCGCCCCGCCGGACGCCGCAAAGAGCGCGCTCGATGCGCTGGTCGGTGGTATGGTGGACAATGTGCGGCGGGAGGGTGCAATCGCGGCGCTGCCCGGTCCGCTGGTACGTGGGGACATCGGCACGATCGCGGCACATCTTGACGCCTTGCGTTATCATGATCCTGATACCGCACAGCTGTATGCGCACTTGGCGCAGGCGGCGTATCCGCTGCTGCAAGCACGCGGAACGCCGATCGACTCGCTTCAGCGGCTCTTTCACAAGGACATCTCCGATGCGCAAGACAATCCGTGACATTCACAAACTTCAGGCGGACGGCGAAGCAATCGTCATGATCACGGCGTATGACGCCTTCAGCGCGCGTCTCAGCGAGGCGGCTGGCGTGCCGATGCTGCTGGTAGGCGACTCGCTCGGCATGGTCGTGCAGGGACACGATGTGCCGATTCCCGTCACACTCGATCACATTATCTATCATGCCTCAATCGTCACCCGCGTGACCACTACGCCGCTGATCGTCGGTGATCTGCCGTTCATGTCCTACACCATCAGCTCGAAACAGGCGCTCGCCAGTGCCGCGCGGCTGCTGCGCGAAGGCGGAGTCGGGGCTGTGAAGCTCGAAGGGGGGGCGGTGATGGCGCCGACCATCCGGCGTCTGGTGGAGGTCGGTATCCCGGTGATGGGACATATCGGCTTGATGCCGCAAAGTGTCTACAAAGTGAGCGGGATGCGCGTACAGGGGCGCGACCTGGAGTCGGCGCAAGCCCTTTTGCGCGACGCGCACGCCGTCGAAAAAGCGGGCGCGTTTGCGATTGTGCTGGAGGCAGTGCCCGCGCCGCTGGCAAAGATAATCAGCGATCGACTGACGATCCCGACCATCGGGATCGGCGCGGGGGTGGGCTGTGACGGGCAGGTACAGGTCTTTCACGACCTGTTCGGCTTGTATGGCGATTTTATCCCGCGTCACGCCAAACGATACACCGATTTAGGCGCCCAGATCACCGAGACGATCCGTCAGTATGCCGACGATGTACGGGCGCACCGCTTTCCAGACGACGAACACAGTTTTGGCATGAAAGACGATATACTACGCGCTTTGACAGGCGATGAACCACCGAAGATCGGGACGGACGATGATGCAGCAGATTGACACGCCAGACGCCTTGATCGCTGCGCGCAAGACGATGACCGGAAAAGTGGGCTTGGTGCCGACGATGGGCGCCCTGCACGCGGGACATCTGGCACTCGTCGAGGCGGCGCGGCGCGAAAACGATCATGTGATCGTGACCATATTCGTCAACCCGGCACAATTTGGTGTGGGTGAAGACCTGACCACCTATCCGCGCCCACTGATGGAAGACCTGGCACATCTGCGCGCCCTCGATGTCGATGTCGTCTTCACGCCGACTGCCAGCGGCATATATCCCCCGCGTTATCAGACCCATCTCGATGTCGAGATCCTGTCGATGGGCTTGGAGGGCGCCGCACGACCCGGACATTTTCGCGGTGTGGCGACGGTCGTCGCCAAGTTGTTCAACCTGGCTCAGCCGACGACTGCCTATTTCGGACAAAAAGATGCGCAGCAAATTCTGGTCATCCGCCAGATGATCCGCGATCTGCATATGCCAGTCGAGATCGCTATCTGTCCGACTGTGCGCGAAGCCGACGGATTGGCGATGAGTTCGCGCAACCGCAACCTGGCACCCAATGAACGTCAGGCGGCGAATGTGCTGTTCCGGTCATTGTTCGCCGCCGCCGAAGCCTACGATTCCGGCGAACGCCAGCCCGTCGCCTTTCGGGAAACCGCGCTGCATGTGCTGCGTTCCGAGCCAATGGCACAGGTCGATTACGTGGCGATTTGCAATCCGCGCACCCTGTTTGGTGTGCATGACGCCATCCACGACCCCGCGCTGATGCTGCTGGCGGTCAAAATCGGAGCAGTGCGGTTGCTGGACAATGCGCTGCTGCCCTGGTCGAGCAACGAGCGCGCCGGGCTGCTCGCAAACCTGGGCGCGTCGCTGTAAAAGACCTGTGGACAACGTGCGCATTGTCCACAGGTCTTTTTCTTTTTAAGTTCAAATCCCCCGTCTGACCCATATAAAGCTCATCCATTGTCTACATCGTTCTGAGATGACACTGCGTATAGTCATAGAGATAAATATAGACTCTCGACGCATTTTCCCAGAAAGGGCATGAGACCATGTTCTTCGATTCGCAATATCTGCTCTGGGTCGCGCTGCCGACCTTGATTCTGTCCCTGCTGGCGCAGACATTCGTCTCGTCGGCGTACAACCGCTGGAGTAAAGCACGCAACAGCGCTGGACTGACCGGGGTCGAGGTCGCCGAGCGCATCTTCGCGCGCACCGATGTGCAGCGCCTGCCGCTGGAAGGCGCGCCAGGACAATTGAGCGATCATTACGATCCCGCTAAAGGAGTGGTGCGGCTGTCGCAGGGGATCGCTACCGTGCCATCGGTGGCGGCGATGGCGGTCGTGGCGCACGAACTCGGTCATGTGCAGCAATATCAGGAACGATCGCTGCTGATCACCGCGCGCCAATTCCTGGTGCCCGGCGTGCGCATCGCGCCGCAAATCGGCTACATGATGATCTTCGCAGGTTTGATCCTGAATTTTTCCGGGCTGCTGTGGGTGGGCATCGCGCTGTTCGGCGTGATGGTCGTCTTCATGCTGCTGACACTGCCTGTCGAGTTCGACGCCAGTCGTCGCGGATTAGCGCTGTTGGAACAGGCGGGTCTGATGGGGACGGGTGAGGATCGGGGCGGTGCCCGTCAGGTGTTGACCGCCGCCGCCCTGACCTATATTGCGGCGGCGATCACGGCGATCCTGCAACTGCTGTATTACGTCAGTCTGGCACGGCGGCGTAACTGATCGCGCTGGCACACCTGACCCCATCCTGACGAACGCGAACGCATCGATTTGTGTCCCTGCCATGCTGCCATATTACGACCCATGAGTCAGTGTGAAATCGATCGTGAAGCTGCACGGCAGACGACGCTCGGTGAAGCTGCCGACGATCTGACCCGTTATCGTGCGGTTGTCCACCACTGTCAGGTAAATCTGGGCACTTGCGCGTGTCTCGAATGTCCTTGTGCCGAAATATACATTCGGTGCGGACCATGTGAATCGACGCTGGTCATCGTCGAACGCCTCGCCATCCCGTGTGAATGTCAGGCGAGAGAGGCGAGTCAGTGGTTCGTTGGTGATCTCGACGGTGGGCACGGCAACATTGCGGGTGCCGTGACAGGATGCGTTGGCGGTCGGGCTGTACGTTAACGTCCAGGCGCCGCTCAATGGGGTGATGCTGGCGACGACCGTGCCAGCGTTGCTGCCAGGAACGGGCGTGATCGCGGCGACACGACCGGGTACGATCGGCGGTCGGCGCTGGCTGCATTTACAGATAGGATTGGTGCTGACCTGAGATCAGCCGATGTGCGTTATTCCGCGCGGTCGTAATTGCGCCGCAGCCGCTCCATGCGTCCACGCGCCGGACGCATCCGCTGGAGTGTGTCCGCCAGCTGACGTATGGCGCGACTGAGCAGCGCCCGCCACCACGCCAGTCGATAAGTGATCTGGCGCTGCTGATTGCGCAGCAGGCGTGTCTTGTCGTCGGGGAGCGGCGTGCCCCAGCGAATCACCATCGCCGCCCATGCCAGTCCGCCGCCAAAGCCGACCAGTGCGATCGGATCGCCCGGCTTGACCTTGCCTGTCTGCACTGCCTCGCACAGCGCGATCGGGATCGATGCCGCTGACGTATTGCCGTAACGCTCCAGGTTGCACACGAAAATCGATTCGTCTACCTTGAGCGAGCGCGCTGCCGCCTGGATGATGCGCATATTCGCCTGATGTGGGATGATTGCCTTCAAATCAGAGACGGTCAATCCTGCTATGTCGAGCGCCTGGGTGATGCTCTCCCCGATGACCCGCGTGGCGAATTTGAAGACCTCGCCGCCGTTCATGAACATCTTGCCCATCTTGTGACCCTCGCTCAACGTCGGAATCGAGGCGATGTCGATGCTGCCGACTGTCGGCACGCCGAGTAAATCACCGCCTGATCCGTCCGATCGCAGCACCGACGACAAAATACCGCCCTCGACGCTGCTGCCACGCAGTACCACCGCCCCGGCGCCATCCCCAAAAATGACACAGGTGCTGCGATCGTTCCAGTCCATGATGCGGCTGAAAGTCTCCGCGCCGATCACGACGACGGTACGGGCAGACCCCGATCGGATCGCCCCCGCTGCCATTTCCAATCCATACACGAACCCGGAACATGCAGCGCTCAGGTCAAAGGCGCCCGCGTGCGTCGCGCCCAACCACGCCTGGATCAGGCTGGACGTGCTTGGAAAGATGTATTCCGGGGTCGAGGTGGCACAGATCACCAGGTCGATCTCGGTTGGCAGGATGTCCGCTACATCCAGCGCCGCCTGTGCCGCTTTGAGACCGAGCGTGGCGGTCGTTTCTTTTTCGCTGGCGATGCGGCGCTCACGAATGCCTGTGCGCGACAGAATCCATTCGTTGGTCGTGTCCACGAATGCCGAAAGGTCATCATTGGTCATGATTCGTTCCGGCACCGCCATTCCCCATCCGACGATGTGGGCATAGATCGGCTCGACGCCGAAACGAGTCGCCGAGGGTCGCTTTGCTACTGCCATGCGCCCCGCTCTCCTAAGTGGGCACGATCGATCGTGCCCCTACTTACGCGCCATTGGCGCTGTATTTGCCGAAGATCAGGACGGCATTGTGTCCGCCGAAGCCGAATGAATTGCTCATGACTGTCTTGAGTTCTTTGGTGACGCCGACATGCGGCGTGTAGTTCAGATCGCAGTCGGGGTCTTTATCGTCGAGGTTGACGGTGGGCGGGATGAAATTGTCGTTCAGCGCCTTGACCGAGAACACCGCCTCGACCGATCCCGCCGCGCCCATCAGATGCCCGGTGACCGATTTGGTACTGCTGATCGGAATGTTGTATGCCTGCTCACCTAACGCCACCTTGATCGCCAGTGTCTCGCTCCTGTCATTGAGCGGGGTGCTGGTGCCGTGCGCGTTGATGTAGTCGATGTCGTTCGGGGTCAGCCCAGCGTCCACCAGCGCGCGGCGGATCGCTTCAGCGGCGCCTGCCCCCGTCTCCAGGGGTGCCGTGACATGATAGGCGTCGGACGTGTGTCCGTAGCCGAGAATTTCGGCGTAGATGTGAGCGCCACGTGCTTTCGCGTGTTCAAGTTCTTCCAGCACCAGCACGGCGGCGCCCTCCGCGACGACGAAACCATCGCGGTTCATGTCGAAGGGACGCGACGCTTTTTCTGGCGCCTCGTTGCGGCGGGAGATCGCCGTCATGTTGTTGAAGCTGGCGATGGCGATGTCCGCCAGACCCGCCTCACTGCTGCCCGCCAGCGCCATGACCGATTGTCCGCGCCGGATGATCTCGGTGGCTTCACCGATACAGTTGTTGCCGGTCGCGCACGCCGTCGAAATGGCAAAGTTAGGTCCGCGCAGCCCGTAGGTCATCGAGATTTTGCTGCTCGGCGCGTCGGGGAGCATCATCGGCACCAACAGCGGACTGACAAAGCGCGGACCCTTTTCGATATAGTTGCGCACACTCTCGAATACGGTCATGATCCCACCGATACCGCTGCCGACCACGCACGCCACATCGTAGCGATTGTCGTCGGTGATCTCCAGTTTGGCATCGGCGACGGCATCGCGCGCAGCAAACAGCGCCATTTGTGTCACTCGATCGGTGCGGCGGGCTTCGCGCTTGCCCAAAACTACATCGGGGTCAAAATTTTTGACTTCGCCCCCAAAATGATTTTCCAGATGCGACGTGTCGAAGCGTTCGATGGTACGGATGCCTGTGCGACCAGCAGCGGCATTGCCCCATGCTTCTTCGACACTATTGCCGGTGGGACACAGTATCCCCATGCCGGTGATGACAACGCGGCGACGTTCCACGACAACTACTCCTCACTTGCTTACGCAGCGTGTCCCATGCTGAACCACGAAAAAATGGAAATAGGACACGCAAAAACGAATCGTTAGCCTAGCATAAATGAAACATAACTCAAGATATAGAAACCCTCAATCGGCTGGTTCGTTACTCATCATCGGGCGGACAGGCTGTGCTATAATCGCGCAACTTACGGGTACGCTCGCTCAAGTGTCGAGCATGATAGTTATGTCCGACTCCTCACCCATTGAAAGCACAGGTTTTGATCCTCCTGACTGGCGCGACCGGCTTCATCGGTAGGCACCTGCTGCGTCATCTCCTGACGGAGGGTGTAGCGGTGCGCTGTTTATTGGATGCACGCCGTGCGGCAGCTGTGCCCGCGGTGATTGGCGATCTGTCTGTGCCGGAGATCGTGGTCGGCGCGCTCGATGATGAAGAGACCGCCTTTCGCGCTGTGACGGGAGTGGACGCTGTTTTTCATCTGGAAAGTGCGCAGTGGTGGGGGCGCCCGCGTGACCTGGAGGCGGTCGAGCTGGAGGGGACGCGCGCACTGGTGACGGCGGCACGATCCGCACGTGTCGGGCGGCTGATCATGATGAGTCATTTAGGGGCAGCACCCGCGTCGGCATTTGCACTGCTGCGCTACAAAGGGCAGGTCGAGGAGGTGGTGCGCGGGAGCGGCTTGGCGTACACCATCATTCGATCGGGTGTGTTGTTCGGAGAAGAGGACTCGTTCGTCAACCATCTGGCGATGCAGCTGCGCGCCACGCCCGGCGTCTTTTTAATGCCAGGGCGGGGGGAAGTGGTGCTGCATCCGCTTTATATTGGCGATCTGGTGCGAGCGCTGGCAGGCTGCCTCGAATCGATCGATACGGTGGATGCGCTGATCGAGATCGGGGGACCGGAATATATGTCATTGGAGGATATGATGCGCACGATCATGCGCGTATCGGGTGCCTCACGCGCACTGCTGTCAATGCCGCCCTATGCGCTGCGAGCAGTGGCGGCTGCCTATGATCGGGTGCTGCCGCGCGCCATCATCACCCCGCAGTGGTTCGACCTGATCGCCACCAACAAGACGGCGCCGCTCAACAACTTCTACCGTTATTTCGGGTTTCAGCCGCGCCGTTTCGAGGATACGCTGCTGACCTACATGCCGCATAAACGCTATGGACGCGATCTGCTGCGTCAGACCTTCAAGCGGCGCCCAAAACGTCCCCTTTTTGTCGCTGCTGTTCGATAAATTGACGATACGATAGCACGGATGAAGCGAGAAAATGGCTGAGAACGACGCGATCCTGATCAAGCCGCTGTACACGATGGATGAGATGCTGCCCGCCGTCACCTTGCAGCACAGCTATTGGGGTAATGACGCCGAGGCAGTCATCCCGGCGCATATGCTGTTTTCATTGGCGAATGCGGGCGGGCATGTATTGTCTGCTTTTGACGGTGATGAGCTGGTCGGCGTGCTGGTGGGCTTCTTGGGCACCAATATCGAGGAACCTGAACGTCCAGCGATGGCGAACCTGCAAATCGTCTCCAAACGCATGATCGTGCATCCCGACTATCGCGGAGCAGGGATTGGTTACAAACTGAAACTGGCACAGCGCGAGGCAGCGCTCAAACAGGGGGTACGGTTGATCGCCTGGACATTCGATCCGATGCTGGCGCAGAATGCCCATTTGAATGTGCGCAAGCTGGGCGCGATCTGTCCCGCCTTCAAGGAAAATTATTACGGCACCAATCCTGCGACCGGATTGGCGCGCCTGGGTGCGTCGGATCGACTGCTGGTGGAGTGGTGGGTGACACACCGCCGTGTCGAGGAACGGCTGTTCGGCTCGCGCGCCCACCTCACGTTGGAGCAGTATCTCGAAGCCGACACCATCATCGTCAACCCGGCGAAACGCACCAACGACGGCGCGATCGTCCCGACCGAGAGCGGTGTGCTGCCCGTGACCTCGCTGGCGCTGCTGGAAATTCCGACGGGCTATCCGGCGATCGAGAGCGGTAATCCGATGCTGGCTAAGGCATGGCGCGAACACGTCCGCTACTGGTTCACGGTGCTGTTCGCGCGCGGCTATGTGGTGACGGACTTTTTGCGCACGACACACGAGGGACGTGATCGGGCGCTGTACCTGTTGAGCTACAACGGACCGCAGTTCGAGTCGTTTTCGATGAATTGACCGGGCTTGGCACTCCAAATCCGCCTGGTCCATGCTAAATCGCACATTAACCCGACAACGAAACACTTTAAGGCAAAGCGCCAATGCGACCCATTACCATAAAAGCCATCACCCTTTACGAGATCGCGCTGCCGCTCGCGGAGACGCTCAAGACCAGCTTTGGCGAGGAGCCGTTCAAGACGGCGATCCTGGTCGAGCTGATGACCGACGACGGGATCACGGGATGGGGCGAAATGTCCACCGAGATCGACCCAGGCTATAGCAGCGAGACGATGGGCACGGCGATTCATGTCGCGCGCCAGTTCATGATTCCGCGCTTGCTCGGTCAGACGATCGCAGACCCCACCGAGGTGCAGCCGCTGCTGGCGCCTGTGCGCGGACATCCGCTGGCGAAACACGGGCTGGAAACGGCTGTCTGGGACGCGGCTGCCCGCGCCAACGATCTCTCTCTGGCTGATCTGTTGGCGCGTTATCTGCCCGCCGGACACCAGTCGCGCGGTTATGCCAATGTCGGCGTCAGCATCGGCATCAAAGACACGATCGAGCAGACCATCGAGACGATTGCCAGACGACTCGGGCAGGGGTACGGACGGATCAAGTTGAAGATCAAACCAGGTTGGGATGTCGAGCTGGCGCGCGGCGTGCGCGCGGTCTACCCGGACATCCTGCTGATGCTGGATGCCAACAGCGCCTACACGCTGGCGGACATCGAACATCTGAAGCAGTTCGACGCTTTTGCTCTGCTGATGCTGGAGCAGCCGCTCGCCCACAACGACATCTATGAACACAGCAAATTGCAGCCGCAGTTGACGACGCGCATCTGCCTGGACGAGAGCATCCTGACGGCCGACGATGGGCGCATGGCGATCGAGCTGGGTGCGTGCAAAATCATCAACCTGAAGCCGGGTCGCGTCGGCGGCTTCACTGAAAGCCTGAAGATTTATCGGCTGTGCGTCGAGACGGATACGCCGCTGTGGATCGGCGGGATGCTGGAGACCGGGATCGGGCGCGCCGCCCATGTCGCGTTCGCCTCGCTGCCTGGTGTGACCCTGCCGTGTGACATCAGCGCCACCGAGCGTTACTTCGCGGAGGACATCACCGAGCCGCCGTTCGTGCTGGAGTCGGGCAGCCGGATCGCGGTCGCGCCGGGTCACGGAATCGGCGTGACGGTGCAGCGCGATCGGGTGGAGTCGGCAGCGCGGCGCTGGCGCGACCAGTATCCTTATTGACTGACGCGGACGCATTGTAGGGGCGCATAACGATGCGTCCGCATCTTTTGTTTTATCAGCGAAGGATATTTCATCATGGCACTCACCAACAAGACGATCGGTTTCCTGGGCAGTGGCGTCATGGCGGAGGCGATGATCAAGGGGCTGATCAACGGCGATCTGATCGCGCCATCACAGGTGATCGCCGCCGACCCGCGCCCGGAGCGCGGCGCCGAGCTGACCGATCGCTACGGCTTGCGCGCGACTACCGTCAATGCCGAAGCCGCCTCACAAGCCGACATTCTGGTGTTTTCGACCAAGCCCCAGGTGGCGGGACAGGTATTCGCGTCGCTGGACGGCGCCGGGGCGCAGCCGTCGCTGGTGGTGAGCATCCTGGCGGGTGTGCGTATCAAGACCCTGAGCGAAGGCATGAACAACCCCAATATCGTCCGCGCCATGCCCAACACCCCGGCACAGATCGGGGAAGGGATCACGGTCTGGACAGCGACGCGCGGCGTCAGCGAGGCAGGTCAGGCGCAGGCGCGGGCATTACTGGGCGCGCTCGGTGAAGAGATTTACATGGATGACGAGAAGTATCTCGATATGGCGACCGCCCTCAGTGGCAGCGGACCCGCCTATGTGTTTCTGTTCATGGAGGCACTGATCGACGCGGGTGTGCATCTCGGTTTTTCGCGCCGTGACGCCGAAAAGCTGGTGATGCACACGGTGCGAGGCTCGGTCAATTATGCACTCGGATCGGGCGATCATCAGGCGCTGTTACGCAATCAGGTGACCAGTCCTGGCGGCACCAGCGCCGAAGCGCTCTATCAACTGGAAAAGGGTGGACTGCGGACGGTGATCTCGAAGGCGGTCTACGCGGCATACAAGCGGTCGGTAGCGCTGGGGAAGGAGCAGGAAAAATAGCCCGAAATGGATTGACGCCTGGGCTTGTGGTATTTTTCACGAGATATGCTAAAATAAGCCCTGGATAGTTGTAACCTTCAACCTCGTTACGTTAAACTTCATGTCACTTGTTTTCGCATGGCGTGAAGCTGCCACATCGGTCTTTCAGCGCCGCACGCGGTGCTTTGAAGCAGCTCGCAGTACGTCACCGGGATTATTGAGGAAAGGGAATTCGATGGCGGAAGTAACTGGCAATATTTTCGACTCGCTTTTGCAGCAGGTACAGGACTTCAGTCCGTCGGTCGAGGATGTCGAAGTCGGCTTTGTGCAGGAGGTCGGTGACGGTATCGCGCGCGTCGCAGGGCTGGCGAATATCCGCTTCAGCGAGCTGGTGCGCTTTGCCAATGGCGTCGCGGGCATCGCGTTCAATCTGGAAAAAGACAATATCGGCGTCATCATCATGGGCGAATACGACACCATCCAGGAGGGCGACGAAGTGCGCCCGACCGGACGTATCGCCTCAGTGCCGGTCGGTATGGGCATGGTCGGGCGGGTGGTCAACGCGCTCGGTGAGCCGATCGACGGGCGTGGCGCGATCCCGGCGACCGAATTCTACAATATCGAGCGAATCGCCCCCGGCGTGATGCAGCGTCAGAACGTCGGTCGTCCTGTGCAGACAGGCATCGTCGCCATCGACTCCATGACGCCGGTGGGTCGTGGTCAGCGTCAGTTGATCATCGGTGACCGTCAGACGGGCAAGACGGCGATCGCCATCGACACCATTCTGAACCAAAAAGGCAAAGACCTGTATTGTATCTATGTCGCGATCGGCAAGCGGCGCGGCGAGATCGCCCGTCTGGTGGCGACGCTGGAGCAAAACGGCGCGATGGAATATACCATCGTCGTCACCGCCACCGCTTCGGAAGCCGCCGCGTTGCAGTACATCGCGCCTTATGCCGGATGCGCTATCGGTGAATGGTTCATGGAAAATGGCAAGGACGCGCTGATCGTCTACGACGATCTGAGCAAGCACGCCTGGGCGTATCGTCAGGTGTCGCTGCTGATGCGCCGTCCGCCGGGACGTGAAGCCTATCCGGGCGATGTGTTCTACCTGCACAGCCGTCTGCTGGAGCGTGCCGCCCAATTGAGCAAGGAACGCGGCGGCGGCAGCCTGACGGCGCTGCCGATGATCGAGACGCTGCTCGGTGACGTGTCGGCATATGTGCCCACCAACGTCATCAGCATCACCGACGGTCAGATTTTTCTTGAAGGTGAACTCTTCAACGCCGGACAGCGCCCCGCCATCAATGTCGGCGTCAGCGTCAGCCGCGTCGGTGGGGATGCCCAGACCAAAGCTATGAAGAAGGTGGCGGGCGGTCTGCGTCTCGACCTGGCGCAGTTCCGGTCGCTGGCTGCCTTCGCGCAGTTCGGCTCCGATCTGGACAAGTCGACTCAGCGCCAGCTCGATCGCGGTTTGCGCCTGACCGAGCTGCTGAAGCAGCCGCAGTATCAGCCGCTCTCGCTCACCGACCAGGTGGCACTGCTGTACGCGGGCACGCGCGGCTTGATCGACGCGGTGCCCGTCGAGCGTGTCCGCGCGTGGCAGGAAGGCTTCCTGCGCGCCTATCACAGCCAACATGCTGCTGTCGCCGACGCGATCGAGACGACCAAAATCGTCAGCGACGACAACGAAGCCAAGCTGAAACAAGCGATCATCGATTTCACGGCGAATTGGTCGTAAGCCACTGACCCCGCTGAGGCGTATAGGAGGAGTGGTGCTATGGCAAGCGCGCGTGAAGTAAAGAATCGCATCCGCAGTATCAAGAACATCGGTCAGATCACGCGCGCGCTGGAGGCGGTATCCGCCTCCCGCGTGCGCAAAGCGCAGTCGCGCGTGCTGGCGAGCCGCGCCTTTGCCGAAAAAGCCTGGGAGATTCTGCTCAATGTGCAGAGTTCCGGGGCAAAAGGTGCGCCGCTGCATCCGCTGCTGACCCCGCGCGCCGAGGTCAAAAATATCCTGATCGTGCTGGTCACGTCCGATCGCGGGCTGGCGGGCGCGTTCAACTCCAACATCATCCGTGTGGCGCGTCGTTTTCAGGATCGCCTGGGCGTGACGACTCGCTTCATCAGTGTCGGGCGCAAAGGGCGCGACTCGCTCACACGTGCCCGTCTGCCGCTGATGGCGGAATTCCCATGCCCATCCGATCCGACACTTGGGTTCATCTCGCCGATCGTGCGTCTGGTGACCGAGGCATTTTTGAGCGGTCAGGTCGATGAGGTGTTCATCGCCTATACCGACTTTATCAATACCATCACGCAGCGTCCGCGCGTCTCACGGCTGCTGCCGCTGATCCCCTACGAGATCAGCGATCAGGCGATGGTCGAATTCATCAAGGATGTGCCCGCCGTCACGACGGGCGCGGCAGATTACGAATACGAGCCGAGCGCGTCGGCGATTCTCGAAGAGATCATCCCGCGCTTCACGCTGCTGCAGCTCTATCAGGCGATTCTGGAGAGCCAGGCGAGCGAGCACTCCGCGCGCATGGTGTCGATGCGCAACGCCTCCGACAACGCCATTCAGTTGGTCGAGGACTACACCCTCGTCTACAATAAGGCGCGTCAGAGCGGTATCACCGCCGAAATTCTCGACATCGTGGGTGGTGCCGAGGCGCTGCAAGCGACACTCGATAAAGCCAGCGATGCGATACTGACCGCGATCAACCTGCGTGACGCCAATGTGGTGCAGTTGACGCCGCGCAATGGGAACGGTGATGGTCGTTATGTCCCGACTCCGACTCTTGCCGCTGTGTCGGTACAGCCAGCGCCCGCTGCGGTCGCATCGGGGAAGCGGGACGATTTGACGATTATCGAGGGGATCGGACCCAAAATGGCGGCTGCGCTGGTCGCCGCTGGGATCGACAGCTTTGCCAGGCTCGCGGACTCCAGCGTAGACGGTCTGCGCGCGGCGATCGAAGCCAGCGGCATGAAATTCTCACCCACCCTGCCGACCTGGGCAGAACAAGCGTCGTTCGCCCTCCGCGGCGATCTGGCAGGTCTGAAACAATATCAACAGAATCTCGTGAGCGGGCGCAAAGCCTAGCGCCTCGACCAACTTGGAGCAGGAGCAAACATCACAATGAGTGAAATTCAGGGACGTATCTCCCAAATTCTAGGCGCGGTCGTGGACGTGGAATTTCCCTCCGGCGCGCTGCCCGACATCTACGACGCCATCCGCGTCCCGCGCGAAGGCGAAGCAGACCTGATCCTCGAAGTGCAGCTCGCGCTCGGTAACGGCGCCGTGCGCACGGTGGCGATGGACACCACCGACGGTCTGCGGCGCGGTGTGCCCGCCTATGCCACCGGATCGCCGATCACGGTGCCCGTCGGTGAGGCGTCGCTCGGTCGCATTTTCAACGTACTCGGCATCCCGGTCGATTTTGGCGAGCCGATCAGCGCGGACACTCCCCGCCGCCCGATCCACAACGTCGCACCGGACTTTGAAGACCAGACGACTCGTCTCGAATTGTTCGAGACCGGTCTGAAAGTCATCGATCTGGTGGCGCCGATGACCAAAGGTGGCAAAACCGGCATTTTCGGCGGCGCAGGCGTCGGCAAGACTGTGACGATCATGGAATTGATCAACTCGATCGCCACGCAGCACGCCGGGCTATCGGTGTTCGCTGGCGTCGGTGAGCGCACCCGCGAGGGCACGGCGCTGTACTACGAAATGGAAGAAGCGGGTGTACTTGACAAGCTGGCGATGGTGTTCGGTCAGATGAACGAACCACCGGGCGTGCGTCTGCGCGTGGCGCTGTCCGGTCTGGCGATGGCGGAACACTTCCGCGACGAAGGCAAGGACGTGCTGCTGTTCATCGACAACATCTTCCGCTATTCGCTGGCAGGCGCGGAAGTATCGGCACTGCTGGGACGTATGCCGTCGGCAGTGGGTTATCAGCCGACGCTGGCGGACGAGATGGGTCAGCTCCAGGAGCGCATCACTTCGACACAGACCGGATCGATCACCTCGATGCAGGCGGTCTACGTGCCCGCCGACGACTATAGCGACCCGGCACCTGTGGCAGTGTTTACGCATCTCGACGGAACGATCGCGCTGGAACGCGCCATCGCAGCGCGCGGTATCTTCCCAGCGGTCGATCCGCTCGCCAGCACCAGCAAGATTCTCGACCCGCTGATCGTCGGTGAGGAACACTATCGCACCGCCCGCGAAGTGCAGGAAGTCCTGCAGCGCTACAAGAACCTGCAAGACATCATCGCCATCCTCGGTATCGACGAACTGAGCGACGACGACAAGCTGCTGGTGGCGCGCGCGCGCAAGATTGAGCAGTTCCTGAGCCAGCCGATGAAGGTCGCGGAGCAGTTTACGGGTCGTGAAGGACGCTATGTCAAGATCAAGGATACCGTGCGCGGCTTCCGCATGATCCTCGATGGCGAGCTCGATCATATCCCTGAGCAGATGTTCTACATGAGCGGGGCGGTCGAAGACGTTCTGAAGCGTTACGACGGCGCAGAGAAATAACATCATGCCGATCGCGGTCGATATTGTCACGCAGGAAAAGATCGTTTTCAGCGAACCTGCCGCCGATATGGTGCTGATCCCGGCGGCGGAAGGTCAGATGGGTGTGCTGCCAAATCACGCGCCCCTGCTGACGACGCTGGGCTTTGGCGAGCTGGTGATCCGCAAGGGGCGCTCCGAGGAACGCTTCGCTATCTACGGCGGCGTCGTCGATGTGCGCCCAGATAAAGTCGTGGTGCTGGCAGACCTCGCCGAGTCCAGCTTCGACATCGACGAAGTGGCGATGGAGGCTGCCCGCGCCAGCGCCGAAAAGATGATGCGCGAGGGCGTCCCCGGTGAGCAGAACCGCGATGCTGCGGCGGCGCTGCGTCGCGCGGAACTGGCGCTGCGTCTGGTGCGCCGGGTGCGCACGAGCGGTGGTACGCAGATGCGTATCGTCGAGGATGATGAACCAGCCAAGTAACGGGTTTGACGAATTGAACAGCGAACGCCGCGCCCGGAAAGGCTCTCCTTTCCGGGCGCGGCTGTTTATTATGAATCCCGGGTGTGACATAAGATAAAATGAGCAGCGCCGATCAGGGTAGGAGACGCTTTGATGAATACTTATCACCTCGCACAGCTCAATGTCGCCCGGATGCTTGGCGCCGCCGACTCCGCGATCATGGCAGATTTCGTCAACGGATTGAAGCGTATTAACGCTCTGGGCGAGGCGACTCCTGGCTTTGTCTGGCGGCTGAAAAGTGACGCTGATAACGCGATGGCGATTCGGGTGTTTGAAGATGAGATGATGATCGTCAATCTCACCGTGTGGACGGGTATCGATGCGCTGTATCAATTCACGTATTACAGTGATCATGCCGAGTTTTTCCGGCGACGGCGGGAGTGGTTTCATAAAGAATCCGTTCCGATGGCGCTGTGGTGGCTGCCCGCCGATCATCTGCCGACGCCGCAGGATGCACGGATACGACTGGAATATCTCCAGGTGCATGGCGCTACGCCATTCGCGTTTACGTTCAGGCAGCAGTTCACTGCGGAAGAAGCAGAGGCATATCTGCCGATCGTGCCGCCCTATTCCCCTACGCCTGTCTGATGGGCGGCGTCTGCCGTGATATAATCAAGGGTAGTTAACCACTACAGAGGCGGACGCCCCGCCGGATGACCGCCTATGGGCATGTTCGATCGAAATCTCGGTGTCGATCTCGGCACCGTTAATTTGCGCATCTGCGAAAATGGACAGATCGTCCTCAACGAACCCACGCTGGTCGCGCTGACCGTCGAAGATGAGCGCATCGTCGAGATCGGGCAGCCCGCCCGTGAGATGGTCGGGCGCGTCGATGACGAGGACGTACAGATCGTGCGTCCGCTGCAAAATGGCGTGATCGCGGATTACGAAGTCACCGAGGCGATGCTGCGTTATTTCTTTGGGCGGGTAGCGGGGCGGGTGCGCCTGTTCAAGCCGACGGTGGCGATCTCGGTGCCGTTCGGGGTGAACAGCGTCGAAAAGCGTGCTGTACGCGATGTCGCGCTTGAAGCAGGAGCGCGCAAGGCGCTGTTGATCTGGGAACCGCTGGCGGCTGCGATTGGCGCCGGGCTGCCTGTTGGCACTCCAGCCGGAGATATGGTCGTCAATATCGGCGGCGGCATGACTGAAGCCGCCGTGCTGACCATGAACAACATCGTGCGTGCGGAGAGCGGGCGAGTCGGCGGGTTGCGCCTGGATGATGCGATCATCGCTTACGTGCGCCGCAAATACAACCTGACGATCGGACAGCCGACCGCCGAGTCGGTCAAGATTCAGGTCGGCGCGGCGGCGCCGTTACCCGAAGAATTGACGATGGAAATGCAGGGACGGGATAACGTGAGCGGGCTGCCACGCACAATCACGATTACCACCGGGGAGATCATCGAGGCGATCGAAGAGCCGATGCGTGAGATCGCGGCTGTCGTGCGCGGGGTTCTGAGCCAGACCCCACCAGAGCTGGCGTCGGACATCATCGATCGCGGGATCGTGCTGACGGGCGGCGGCGCCATGCTGCGCGGAATCGATCAATTCCTGACCAAAGAGACCGGTGTTCCGGTTTATCGCGCCGACAACGCCATGATCGCCTGTGCGATAGGGGCGAGTCGCGCGCTCAACGACCCGGCGATCCTGCGCCGTATCGATCAATCGCTGTAGGGGCACATAACGATCAATAATAACATGGACGCATAAAAACGTCTGCGTTTATGACACGTCGTTAAGGTAAAATGTCATTCGCTGCAGATGGATCACTGGGTCGATGTACTGCACATGCACATCGAGCGGTGTCTTGAGGTTGATCGGCGCGTAATTCAGGATCGCCTTGACTCCACAGCCGATCAGCATGTCCGCGACCGACTGTGCGGCTTCGGCAGGGACAGCGATCATGGCTATCCTGATGCCCAGTTGTGGGATGATCGTCGGAATCTCTTCCATTGGCTGGATCACGAATCCGCCGCTCTGTTTGCCGATCTTGCTCGGTGCGCTGTCAAAGATGCAGGCGATGTGAAAGCCGCGATCGGCAAAGCCGCGATAGTGCGCGATCGCGTTGCCCAGGTCGCCCGCACCGACCAGCGCTACTTCCCACTCGCGCTCGATCTTGAGAACCTGGCGCAGTTGATCGGTTAGAAAGGCGATGCGGTAGCCCGTCCCCTGCTTGCCAAAACCGCCAAAATGCGACAGGTCTTTGCGGATTTGTGCTGAACTGATTCCGAGGCGTTTGCCCAATTCGAGCGAGGAGGTCACCTCGTGACCTTCCTGAGTCAGCCGTTCGAGGGCGCGCAAATAGACGGGCAGGCGGCTGATAACAATATCCGGGATGTTGGATGCCATGCGCTGGCAGTCCTCCTCGGCGAAATAAATCGGCGTTTGTGAAACATGACTCTAATATGTTATCACTGGTTCATGCGGTATGCCAGCGAAGGTTTAATATAAGAGACGATCGGGCGGGGAAATGCGGGGCGGATGAATCTGTGTCGGAGTGTGGCGTGCATCCGGGAGTTTCAGCGAGTCACTGTGCGCTACGCCCGTAGGGAGGCATCACGAACCATTCGGGATTGTCCATGCGCGCAACAGGGTTTGGCACGCCAAACCCCTAAGATCCCAAAATCTCAGACATAGGGGCTTAGCATCTGTAGAAGCTTGGCGTACCAAACCCAAATCGAACCTATCCTACCATCACCGCCGACAGGTCGATCTCAGCAGTTGATTCTTCCATGATTTCTTCGATCGTCATTTCGATCTCTGCCGTATCGGGGTTGACGCCTGTGACCAGCGTGCCCTCTGCCAACGCCATTTCGATCTGCGCCAGGATGTCGTAGAACGCCGGATCGATCTCCGCATCGTTGGGCCCGGCATAGGTCATGCCGCCGTTTGCCACGTCGAGGATGTAGTTACCGCCACCGGGGAAGTCGTCCATTTCACCCGTCGCCAGTGCAGCCACCATGTCGCGCACGCCGACATCGACGCGCTTGATGCCGCTGCTGATGATCTTGTCGGCGCCGGGGGTCTCGCCAGAGTCGAAGGTGGTGAAGTATTCGTCCTGATCGACGCCAATCACCCACACGTCTTCCGCCGCGCCCGCCGCGATCGCTCCGGAACCTGTTGGTCCGCCGCCGCCGAACAGCACATCGACGCCTTCGCCGATGAACTGCTCTGCCGCCGCCGCACCGCGATCCGGCGCCGTGAAGCTGTCAATGTAGACGCCGAGAATATCCACTTCCTTATCGAGCAATGCCGCCATGTAGCCGATGCCCTGCTCGTAACCGTTGCGGAAACGCACGACCGGGGGAATGTCGATCCCGAAGACGCCGCCGATCACGTTCGACTCGGTGACCAGCGCCGCCAGCGCGCCCACCAGAAAGGCGGACTGGTCTTCGCGGAACTGAATTCCGACATAATTTTCGGGACCTTCAAACACGAACTGATCGACACCGATGAAATAAATATCGGGATATTCAGTCGCCTTTGCCAGCGTCGCGTCCGCCAGCAGGAAACCAACGGTGACGATGGCGTCGAAACCCTCGTCGATACACGTTTGCAAGTTGGTATCGTAATCGGTCTAGGCGGTCGTTTCGATGAACTTGGCTTCGAGGTCGTTGTCTTCTGCCGCTTCCAGCATACCCTCGTAGGCAAACTGGTTGAAAGTGCCGTCGTTGATGCGACCGATATCGGTGATCAGACAGACACTTTCGATCCCGGCGGATTGTGCCGACACAGCCGATACCGCACCGATCGACATGACGAAAATGGTGACGACGAGCAACAAACGAGTGCGCATTGCGAATTTCTCCTGACAACTAAAGACAGCGCGGATAGTGAAGGTTCACCATGAGCCTTACGCCACACGATAACATAACGCAACACGTTTGTCACCGTAATTTTGTACGATAAGATGCTGATTCGCTCAACTGTTATTCACATTCACCCTGTACAATGAGAAACGATCGACAGCTGTACACCGATCCAATCAATGATTCCAAGGACAATCTATCGCCGTGATCAAAATCCGACGCACTATTCTGCTGCTTGCCCTCATCATGTTGGGACTCCCCGCCGTGCTGTTCGCATCGCGTGTTGCCCCCATGTCTGACTCGACCGCACAGGCTGCTGATGCGGAAAATCTGTCGCGCTACACCGTCACGGAGGGTGTGGTCGAGGTGGTGGTATCGGCGGTCGGCGCGATCGAATCGCAGCAGGACGCGCGCGTCAGCTTTCGTGATCCGGGGCGGATCGCCGTGATCGATGTAAGTATCGGCGATCGCGTGCGCGCCGGGGATGTATTGGCTGCGCAATCAAACGAGACGCAGCAGCTGGCGCTGGAGGCGGCAGATCTGACGATGGCGGCGGCACAACTGCAAAAGGACGATCTGACCGACGGTGTGAGCGCCTCCGATCTGGCGATTGCGGAAGCCAATATCGCCGCGGCGATCGGCGCCTATAATAGTATCGCCAACGCGGTTGATGCCGATCTCATTCGCGCGGCGGAGCTGCAATATCAGGCGGCTCAGCAATCAGTGGTCGATGCACAGACCACACGCGCCACTTCTGGCGGCAGTCCAGAGTCGATCGCGCTGCTGGATGCGCAGGTGGGGCAGGCATCGTTCAGCGCCGAGATCGCCCGTTTGAACTTGGAAAGCGCCCGTCGTGGCAGCGGCGCCCAGGCTGGAGCGGCACGGGCGCGGGTGGGTCAGGCGGAAGCGGAACGCGATCGGCTGCTGGCAGGAGCGACCAACGCACAGCTGGACGCCGCCGATGGCGCCATCGCACGCGCGCAGATTGCCGTCGATCGCGCGCAGGCTGCGCTCGATCAGACCGTGATCAGCGCGCCATTCGATGGCGTGGTGACGGCAGTCAGTGGCGATGTCGGCGCGATCGCGCTCCCCGGAGTCGCTGTCGTGACAATGGCGGACGCCGCATCGCCGCGCTTGCGGGTGCAGGTGGACGAGATCGATGTACGCCAGGTGCGCGGCGGCATGGATGCGCGTGTGCTGATCGATGCGCTGCGGGGGGTCGATCTTCCGGCAGTGCTAGAGACGATCGCGCTGGTGCCGACCATCAACGCGGGTATCGTCACCTACGATGTCGAGGTGGCGCTGCTGGAGAGCGACCCGCGTGTGCGCCTGGGCATGACCGCCGAAGCGCTGATCGTAGTCGAGCGCCGTGAAGGAGTATTAGTGGTGCCCAACGAGTACATCCGGCTCGGACGCGGCGTCGAGGGGGCATCGGTCAATGTGATCGACGCCGCTGGGATACTGGTTGAGACGGCGGTGGCGCTCGGTTTGCAGGGCGAGGCGACCAGCGAGATCACATCGGGCGTGCGTGCCGGGGATGTGGTCGCGGTCACGATCGGCGGCGACGCCATTTTTAGTCTGGGGGGCTGAGTGACCATGTTAAAATTTCTGGCGCGGATCGCGCGTCTGCTGTTGTTTGGCGTCATTGCTTTTGTGGTCATCGGCGTCGGTGCATTGTGGTTCACGAGTCAACCTGAGATCGATCCATCTGAAGCCGCAGCGCAAGCGGTGATCGACGCGACCGTCGTCCGGCGCGGCGACCTGGATGTCACCATCAACGCGACGGGTGCGGTGACGCCGCAGGATCAGGTGCCGCTCTTTTTTGAGGCGTCGGGGCGGGTCATCGAGATCGCGGCGCGGGAGGGCGATCGAGTTGCCGAGGGCGACCTGATCGCGCGGCTCGACACGTCGGCGTTGGATTCGTCGATTGCCGAGGCCGAGATCGCCGTCGAACTCCAGCGTATTGCCTTTGACGCGCTCTCCGCCCCCGCTCGGACAGTCGATGTCGCTGTCGCGCAAGCGGCAGTCGATGCGGCAGAGGCAGCGCTAGGCGCTGCTTACAGCACAGGCAACCCCAATGCCGACAATGTAGCCGCGTTGCAAGCTGACCTCGCCCGTAATCAACTGTATCAGGCGCAGCTTCAGCGTGACATCGCGGCGAATTCATCAGGTTTTACGCCGTCGGTTAATGGGTTCATCCCGGAAGGGGTGGAGATTGCGCCGGAAATCCTGGAACAGCTCAATCGCGGCGTCGCTGGATTGTTCCCGTCTATTTCCGGCGCCGACCCCGATCAGTTCACGGCAGGGTTGACTCAGGCGGAATATGGCGTGCAGATTGCCGATGCGAACGCCGCAGCCGCCGCCGACTCCGGCGCGGACGCCGGCAGTGTCGCGTCCGCCAATGCGGGACTGGTGACGGCACGAGTCGCGCTCGATCGGCTGGCGAACGGTGCTGACGCGAACGACCGTCAGGCGGCGCAGATCACGCTGCTGCAAGCGCAAAATGCGCTCGATCAGGCGCGCGCCGCCGCTGACCGTGCCCGGCTGCTGGCACCGTTTACCGGAGTGATCGCGCAAAACAATCTCAATCCTGATGAACCGCCGCCGTCACAAAATGCCGCCGTGCTGCTGCTGGATGACTCGGCGCTGTACATCGATCTGGCGGTCGATGAGACCGACGTGGTCGATCTCATCCTGGGGCAGCCCGTCGCGCTGCGCTTCGACGCGCTCCCCGACGCCGATATAACCGGAGCAGTGGCGGAGATCGCCGTCGTGCCGGTGCGCGGCGGCGGACTGGTCACCTATGGCGTGCGTGTCCGTCTCGACCCAACCGACCAGCCTGTGCGCATCGGCATGAGCGCCACCGCGACGGTGATCGTGCGCTCGCTGCAAGCAGCGCTGATCGTGCCCAACCGCTTCATTCGCATCGACCGCACCAGCGGGGATGCGTTTGTCACCATCGAGGGAGAGCCGGGGATATTCGATGAGGTGCGCGTGAGACTGGGTGTGCGCAACGCCACCGAGAGCGAGGTCACGGCGGGTGTGGAAGAAGGGGTACGCATCGTCGTGCTGCCGCGTGGCACCTTTGACCCATTCGATTGACCGTCAGTAAGACCTATACAATGAAACAGGTGACAGGATGGGACTTTTTCGACGGAAAAATGGTACACACGAGGTGCTGATCGTCGATCCGCCCGCGCGCAAGCCGGTGATCGAGATCGCGGGCGTGACCAAAACCTACAAGATGGGCGACATCGAGGTCAATGCCTTGCGCGGGGTCGATCTCACCATCTATGCGGGGGAATTTGTCTCGATTATGGGTCCGTCGGGATCGGGTAAGAGTACGCTCATGAATATACTGGGTGCGCTCGATCAGCCCACTGAAGGCGTGTACAAACTGGATGGCACCGATGTCAGCCGCCTCAGTGAGAGCGAGCTGGCGCGCGTGCGCAACAAGAAAATCGGCTTCGTCTTTCAGAGCTTCAATTTACTCAAGCGCACCAGCGCATTACGTCAGGTCGAGCTGCCCCTCATCTATGCCGGGGCAGGCACGCGCGCCAAACGTGCCCGCGCCGCGCTGGAGGCGGTCGGCTTGGGTCAGCGACTCGATCACCTGCCAAGTGAGCTGTCGGGGGGACAACAGCAGCGCGTCGCTATCGCCCGCGCACTGGTCAACGAACCTGCGATGATCCTGGCGGACGAACCGACAGGCAATCTGGACTCGCGCAGCGGCACCGAAGTCCTGCAGATTTTCCAGCGGCTCAACCGCGAACAGGGGATTACGGTGGTATTCGTCACGCATGACACCTGGATCGCACGCCACACACAGCGCGTGGTGATGCTGCGCGATGGGGTGGTCGTGGCGGACTCGCCGATCCCAAGTCCGCTGGTCGCGGGCGCCGCCGAGCGCCCGACGATGGAAGACGAGATGGAGATGGTCTTGAAGACAGTGTATTACGGCGGGAAAGAGGACGAGTACAATTGAACCTGATCGAGACGCTGCGCATCGCGCTCACCAGCTTACTGAGTAACCGTTTGCGTGCGATCCTGACCACCCTGGGGATCATCATCGGCGTGGGCGCGGTGATCGGTTTGGTCAGCCTGGGGCGCGGCGTCGAAGACTTCATCGCGTCGGAATTTCAGGCATTGGGATCGAACGTGCTGTTCGTCTTTTCGTCGGCGCCCGCCAGCACCACGCGCACCAAGATCGATCCGATTACCACCAAAGAGGGCACGGCGCTGTCCAACCCGGCGATCGCGCCCAGCATCGGCGCGGTGGCGATGGAGACAGTCGTCGGTGCGGTAATTTCGTCGGGGCAGGACGCGGTGCAGATTGGGGTGAGCGGGGTGACACCCAATTACATCGATGTGCGCAGTTGGGTGATGCGTGACGGCGCCTTTATCAGCGAGTCTGACGACGCTACGTCGGCGCGTGTGCTGGTGTTGGGGACGACACTGGTCGAGCGGCTGTTCGGCGACAAAACGATCGATGCGGTGGGGCGTACCGTCAGCGTCAACGAGCGCGTCTTCACGATCATTGGCGTGCTGGCGGAACAGGGCGCCGGAATCGGCATTATCGGTGATCAAAACGAAGTGGCGTTCATTCCGATCAGCACGGCGCAGACGCGCATGAGCAGCGCGCGCACCCGCGACGGGGGCTATCGTGTCGATGTGCTGCATATTCAGGCGGTCAGCGAGGAGGCGATGAACAGCGCCACGCGGGAAGTCGAGACCTACCTGAGCGATGCGCACGAGGTTCAGTTTCAGGGCGAGCAGGACTTCACCATCATCAATCAAGCCGATTTGCTCTCGTCGCTCGGATCGATCACGGGCATACTGACCGTGTTCCTCAGCCTGATCGCCGGAATCTCGCTGCTGGTTGGCGGCATCGGCATCATGAATATCATGCTGGTGACAGTCACCGAGCGCACACGCGAGATCGGGCTGCGCAAAGCGGTCGGGGCGCGGGGCGGGGACATCCTGCTGCAATTTTTGATCGAGAGCCTGATTCTGTCGCTGCTTGGGGGCGGACTAGGCATCGTCCTGGGCTGGATCATCATCACAATCGGCGGGCTGCTGGTACCGACGTTGATCCTCAGCATCACCACGGACGCGATCGTACTGGCGACGGTGGTATCCAGCTTCATCGGCGTCTTTTTTGGTTTGTATCCTGCCAGCCGCGCCGCGCGAATGCGACCTATCGACGCGCTGCGCTTTGAATGAACATGCTGTTTGTAGCGACAATGCCTGCATTGTCCACTGAAGGACGATAGACGATGATCGGTAGTTTTGCGGAAAATGTACGGGTGGCGATCAGCGGTTTGGGCGCCAACAAACTCCGAACAGCATTGACGATACTAGGGATCACCATCGGCGTGGCGGCGGTGATCGTACTGGTTTCGCTCGGACAGGCGTTTGAAACCTTTGTGCGCGGGCAATTTCTGGGCTTGGGGACAAATCTGCTGCTGGTCTTCGGCGCTGAGGACGACCGGGGTGAGACCATTCGTCTGACACTGAACGAGGTGGACGCGCTGCTCGACCCGCTGCGTGTACCGGATGCGCTCTACGTGATGGCGCAGATCAATCTGTCGCGTCCGACGCTGGCGAATGGACGGGAAGGTCAGGGACGGATTCGCGGCGTATCAGCAGACTTTCCTGTCATCCGCAGCCGTGACGTGATCGCCGGGCGTTTCTTCGAGGCATCGGAGGTGGATGGGCTGGCGCGCACCGCGGTGATCGGCACGGTCGTCGTCGAGCGTTTGTTCCCAGACACCTATCCGATCGGGCAGACCATCCGCATTGGCGAGGTCAATTTCCGGGTGATCGGTGTGATGGAAGACGCGGGCAGCAGTAATCCGTTTGCCGGGGACGAAAACGATCTGATTTTGGTGCCGATCACCACTGCGCTCACCCGTTTGAGCGGTCAGCGCGATCTGAGCGGCAACCGCCCGGTGACAAACATTCTGGTGCAGGCGCGCGACGCCGACAGTATCGCCGCGGCGGCAGGGCAGGTGCGCCAGACGCTGCGCGAGGAACGCGACATCGCTTTTCGTGATGAGGACACGTTCGAGATTTTCACTCAGGATGACCTGCTGTCCTCACTCAATCAGATCACCGGGCTGCTGACGATCTTCCTGGCGATTATCGCTGGAATCTCGCTGCTGGTTGGCGGTATTGGGATTATGAACATTATGCTGGTGACCGTGACCGAGCGCACCCGCGAGATTGGCTTGCGCAAAGCGGTCGGCGCACAGAAGCGCGACATTTCGCTGCAATTTCTGATCGAGGCGACGGTGATCGCACTGCTCGGCGGGGCGATCGGCGTCGGGATCGCATTTGCCGGGGCGCTGGCGGTGTCGTCGCTGTCACCCGACCTTCAGGTGACCATCCAGCCGGGGAGTGTGCTGCTGGCGACGGTGATCTCGATCGGGATCGGCGTCTTTTTCGGCATCTATCCGGCGAACCGCGCGGCGGCGCTCAACCCGATCGACGCGCTGCGCTACGAGTAGGGGCGGCGCGCCCCGCAGCCGAGGTACAATTACTCTCCCGCGCGTTTATGTAAAAACAATTTTGCTCGATAGCTGTCCGCCTGATTGAAAGGCGTAAAAGGGACAAGCCATGGCGTCGCACGATAACGGCAATACTCCGCTTTCCGGCAGCCCGCTGTTGGAGTCGGTGCATGATGACATGCTGTCGGGTTTAGGTCAGCTCGCCAGCTATTTCGGGTTCGGCAAGGTGATGGGGCAGATGTTCGGCGCGCTGCTGATGAGCGCACGACCGCTGTCACTGGACGATCTGGTCGAGCGCCTGGGCATCTCGAAAGCGAATGTCAGTGTCAACATGCGCACACTGGAAAATCTGGGCATGGCACGCGAGGTCTATGTCAAAGGCGCGGGCGGACGGCGCAAGTATTACGTGGCTGAGGGCGATTTCTGGCAGATCGTCAGCAATATCCTTCAGGGACGCGAGATGCGTGATGTGGATCGCGCGCTGATGGTGATGGATGCCAATATCAGGCGTCTGAAAAGCGAGTCGCCCACGCTGACCGAGGACGAACGCGCGACCGCTGTGGTTTACATGGCGCGTATGGAGCAGATGCGCGGCTTATTCGAGTTCGCACGCATGATGATCCAGGCGATCCTGTCGCAGGTGGAGGTTGCTTCCGACACCGAGCCATCGGCGGCTGCGGATGACGACTGGACTCCGGGGTGATGCGTTCGTTATACTATAGGTAACGGAGATGTGGCGGAACTGGCAGACGCGCATGACTTAGGATCATGTGCCTTACGGCGTGTGGGTTCGACTCCCACCATCTCCAACCTTGTATAGTCAATCACAAACCAGGATGTAAATGTTTTAGTTCCACACTGTTTAGGCAAGGTAATCCCTGCAAATCTAGCAAACGTCAGCACCTCACTTGAAACGGGCGCGGTCGTGGTGATTGAACCCGATCGGATTCGTGTCAGGAGTTTGCCGATCCGAAAGCAACCAGGTTGATAGATTTCGTACCTGTTGAGTATCATGTTCTCTTTAGCATATGGATTCAACATTGATTGTTTTATCCGCTCAAAAATTCTAAATATAAGTAAACCATGAGTACACTCCAAAATCTGTCATGATCGCGGTGGCTCGATCGATGTCATGATATGAACGGCGCAATGCGCGCTGTAAAAACTGACATTGGAGACCCACATCATGAAATACATGTTTCTCATCTACGGCAGCCCGGATAATGTGCAGACTCCGGAAGTGATGCAGCAGTGGTTCGCCTTTGATGCCGAAGCGCGCGCATACGCTGGTTATAACGGAGGCGAAGCACTGCATCCTGTCCAGGCAGCCACGACCGTGCGCACCTCGGCAGGGCAGGCGATTGTCACCGATGGGCCGTTCGCGGAAACCAAGGAAGTCCTGGGTGGCTACTACCTCATGGACTGCCCCGACCTCGACGAAGCGCTGGTCTGGGCGCGCAAGCTGAACGCGATTGACGGCAGCACTCTCGAAGTTCGTCCGATCGTGGCGTTCTAATCGAGAGGGGCGATGGGAGTTATGCTGCCGATGACTGACGCACGCGCCGCAATTGAAGCTGTATTTCAGCAAGAGCATGGGCGCGTGCTTGCCGGGTTGATCGCCCATTTCACGGGCGATTTCGACCTGGCGGAGGATGCGCTGCAAGACGCCTGTGTGCAGGCGCTCTCTGCCTGGCGCAAGGACGGCGTACCCAGCAATCCCGCAGCGTGGCTGACGACGACCGCCAAACGGCGCGCGATCGACCGCCTGCGCAAGGGGGGCGCGCACGCCAGCACGACGGTCATCCTCGACGAAGCGCTTCCCGCGCCTGAATACGACGAACCCGATGCGTTCGATATGATGGACGATGACGCGGATCAGGCGATCCCCGATGAACGCCTGAAATTGATCTTCACCTGCTGCCACCCGGCGTTGACTTTGGAAGCACAGGTCGCGCTGACCTTGCGGACGCTGGGTGGGCTGTCAACCGACGCGATCGCGCGGGCGTTTCTGGTTCCGGTGCCGACGATGGCACAGCGCCTTGCCCGTGCCAGGAACAAGATACGAGACGCCCGTATCCCCTACACCGTGCCGCCGGCGAGCCAGTGGGTGGAACGGCTCACCGGGGTGCTGACCGTCATCTATCTGATCTTCAACGAGGGCTACAGTGGACGGGGCGACGACGCGCCCGCGCACGATGCCCTGTGTGATGAGGCGATCCGCCTGTGTCGGGCGCTGGTCGCGCTGCTGCCAAATGACGTGGACAGCGCTGAGGCGCGTGGACTGCTGGCGCTGCTGCTGTTGAATGACTCACGTCGAACGGCGCGCGTCGCCGCTGGAAGGCTGGTGTTACTCGAACATCAGGATCGGTCGCGCTGGAATCAGGCGCAAATCGACGAGGGAACGACGCTGCTGCACGAGGCTCTCAGCCGAGAAGCGGTCGGCATGTACCAGCTCCAGGCGGCAATCAGCGCGCTCCACGCCGAGGCGTCGAAGGCAGCCGACACTGATTGGGCGCAGATCGCCGCGCTCTACGGCGCGCTGGCAGCGATGACCGGATCACCCGTCGTGCAGGTGAACCGGGCGGTCGCGGTGGCGATGGCACACGGGGCGGCGGCAGGTCTCGGTCTGCTGCTGGAGCTGGACGACGCGATGGCGGACTACTTTCCCTATCATGCCGCCCGTGCCGATCTGCTGCGCCGGGCTGGGGAGCGCGAAGCGGCGGCGGATGCCTATGCCCGCGCGGTCACGCTGTGCCAGACGGCGCTGGAACGGGCATATCTCTTGAGTCGGCTGCGGGAATTGGAATAGGGACGGGAGTCCTAAAGATGCGTCCGTTTCCAATATGTCCCTACACGCTCACCCGCGCCGTCAGCGGCTTGCGCGCGTCTCGCTCGACCGACTCGATCGCCGCGCCCGGCACCGCCGCCACGATCGCCGCCAGCACCGTCTCGAACGACTCCGGGGTGTTGGGCAGTGCCAGGCGGTCAAGAATCATCACCTCGAAAGCCTGAGTATCAAACTGGGCGCCATTCAAGGTCGGCTCGACGCTCAGATGATCGACGGCAGTCCGCGCCAGCCGGACTGCCTCCGCGATGTCCGCTGCCAGATCGCCCGACAGCACGCGCTTGCGGGTGTAGAGCAAGCCGGGGCGTCCGCCGCGCAGGTCGAACGAGGTGTCGCCTTCATGTCCGATCAACAGCACGCCGGGTCCCTGATGGACGTGTTTGTAATCGGCGATGTCGATCGACAGCCCTTCGAGGGTGTGCTGCTGAATCCACTTATGAAAGATCGGGATGAGCGCGTCCAGATCGAACGGAAGATCGCCCTGGACAAAAAATTTAACGCTCAAGCGCTGTGCTGGCATGTGAGGTACGGCTCCTGGTGAGGTCGGGAAAGGGCTTGGCACGCCAAGCCCCGACAAAGAAACGAAATGCGGCGCACTGTAGGGACAAAGGCGCTGTATTGTCCGTTGAACCCCTGATTGACTTCCTTAACGACTGACTATGGCAGCGCGATCACGTTCAGGCGCGACTCGCTGGCGTGAACCGCCTCGATGAACAGTCGCGCTTCTTCGGTCGCACGATACGCCGACTCGCGCGTGTGGACGGTCGGCGTGTTGTCGTGGCGCTCGAACAAATACTGCGCGAACTTGCCTTTGGCATACTTGTCGAAGAACAATTCGGTATCGTAGAAGCGCGTCTTGAATTCGCTCACGATCCGATTGGAGTCGTTGCCGACATTCAGGAAGCGGGTGCGTACCAGTGCCCGCGCCGCCAGGATCATCGAACGATAGGCGCTGGCGTCTGCCGCCTCGAATTTGCCGTCGTCGATGGCGATCAGCGCTTCAAAATGTTCGCTTTCAGCACGGGCGATCTCGATCGAGAACAGCGAAACGACCTCGCCAGCACATTCCCCCACACCAATATCGGTGATCGAATAAACACGCGGATCGCCCCAGTCAGTGAACAGGGTCGGGTCGGTCTCGTAGGTGGGTAGGCTGGTGAAGAGATCGATCATCGCCTTGATCGCGGGCTTGCCCAGACGCTTGACCCAGGTTTGAAAGCTCTCCAGAGGGGTGCGCTCGGCGGCATAGCGTGCGGTCAGCGTGGTCAGGAATTCAGGGACACGCTTGGCGGGCACCGCGCCGACTGCCAATCCGAATGCGCCCGCGTTTTCCTCCCACTGTCCGCCCAGAACGACCTGGAAGTGCGGCACCTTGTGATTCCCGGATCGACGGCTGTTGCCAAAAAAGCCGATGTCGGCGATGTGATGCTGCCCGCACGAGTTGAAGCAGCCGCTCACCTTGATACGCAGATTCTTGACCGCCGCTGGCATCGAGGCGTTTTGCGCGGCGAGCTGCGTGCGCAGTTCGCCAGCCAGCCCGCGCGACGAGGCGATACCGAGCTTGCAGGTGTCGGTGCCGGGGCACGACGTGATGTCCACGATTGTGCCCGCACCCGGAGCGCCCAGCCCGACCGCGCCGAGCAGACGATACACTTCCGGCAGATCGTGATCGGCGATCCAGCGCAGGACGATATTCTGCTCGACGGTCATACGCACATTTTCCCCGCAGTACTGCCGGGCGATGTCCGCCAGCGCGATCATCTGGTCGCTGGTCAGGTCACCCAGGGGCAGATTGACGGTGACGGTGCTGTAACCTTCCTGGCGCTGATCGTAGATATTGGTCGATGCCCACTCCTCGTAACCCTCAGGACGGGGGAAGCCATTGAGCGCTTGCGGTGGCTGCGCCGGAGTCTCGGCATACGAGGCGATGTCGTCCAGATAGCTCGTCCAGCGATCGTCATGGGGAAGGGTCGCCAGTTCTTCATAGACCAGACGGCGGAATTCCTCGATCCCTAATGCCTCGACCAGGAACTTGATGCGGGCACGGTTGCGGTTCTTCTTTTCACCCAGACGGGTGAACACGCGCGCGGTTGCCTGTGCCAGCGGCATGATCTCGGTTTCGGGTGTGAACTCGCTCAGGATTTGTGCCTGATAGGGGATAGTGCCGAGTCCGCCGCCGACGTAGACCTTGAAACCGCGTGTCTCGACCCCATCGATCACCCGTTTTTCCGCCAGGAAACCAAAGTCGTGCATTTTGACCAAACCGCACGCATGACCCGCGCACCCGGAAAACGCTACCTTGAATTTGCGTCCAAAGTCCTGGGTATCGTCGTGACCGAGCAGAAAATTGGCGACTTCTTTAGCATAGGGCGTCACATCGAACGACTCGTCGTGGCACACGCCCGCGATCGGACACGCTGTGACGTTGCGCACGGTGTTGCCACACGCCTCGCGGGTGGTGATGTTGACCGCTGCCAGCCGGCGCATCAGGTCAGGCGTGTCTTCCAGGTGGACGAAATGCAGTTGGAAATCCTGACGGGTGGTGACGTGCAGAATGCCGTCGGCGTATTCATCGGCGAGCTGCGCCAATACCACCATCTGATCGGGGGTGAGTCCGCCAAACGGATTCTTGATGCGCACCATGCCGGGGGCGTCCCAGAATGTTTCGGGTCCTTTCATCAGCGACCCGGCGGGAAAATTCAAGGTCTGCACGGTGATGCCGTCGTCACGCTGTCCGTTGTCGTAGCGCTGACCATATACGCCGCGACGCAGACGGGTCTCGGCGAAGACTTTATCATCGAGCTTGCCCTGCTTCTTGAGCAGGATTTGCCCCTCGAAATGATCGATCTCTTCAGCGAGAAAAAAGGGCATTTTCTCGTCGAGCGCTTGTTTCCAGGTCGCGGCGGTCACGGTAAGTTACGCTCCTTGTGCTGCTGACTACGGATGGACAAATAAAAAGCCCCTGGCATGTGAGCCGGGGGCTTTGTGGTTCAACGACGTGACGATCACGCGCAGCAGCCGACCCCGCTCCGATACCGGTGCGTTGTGTCAAGACAACACATGCGACAGGGACAAACGATGCCGACTGACGACTGCATGATCATAATTGCACTCTTTGATCGCAGAGATCAAGCTATTCCTGATACATGATAGCGCAGCGACGCCGCTTGTCAACTGATACGCCGCTTCATTTCTTGTGTCGTTCTAATGGTCTATGCTGTTCACTGACGTGTAGGCGATGTTATAATCATTCGATAATCACCCAAATCGCCGCAAGGAATTTCTTTGAACGTCCAAGTTGAACGCCAAGAAGACCACACCGCACGTCTCATCGTCGAAATCGATGATGCCATGTACAACAGCGCGAGAGAAAAAGCGGCGCGCACGCTGTCGAAAAAAGTCAATATCCCCGGTTTCCGCAAGGGCAAAGCGCCGCTGCGGATCATTGTCAACTATATCGGTGAAGCCGGGTTGATTGAGGAAACGGTCGATCAGATGTCGCAGGAAGTATATCGGCAGGCGCTGATTCAGAGTGCGGTCGATCCCTACGGACCCGGCGAACTGGTCGAAGTCAAGACCGATGTCATACCGCCGTCTCTGATTTACATCGTTCCGCTCCAGCCGACGATCGAGCTCGGTGGCTACCGCGATATGCGGCTGCCCTATGAGCCAGCGCCAGTGACCGACGAACAGGTCGATCGCGCGATGAAGGCGCTGCAGCAGGAAAATGCGCTGGTAGAAGAGAGTGCGCGTCCCGCTGTGCTGGGGAACCGCGTCGTGTTAGGGCTGCACAGCTATTTCGTCGATGGCATCGTCGTTGACGATGCAGTCGGTGACGAAACCATATCAATGGATGAAGACCTGCTCGACGCGCTCGATGAAGCCGCGGAGCTGCTCGAAGAAGACGAATTCGATGACGAAGATGACCATGACGGGCATGGTCATGCCGCCATCGACGCCTACATGAGTGATGATCAGGAAGTCTATCTGCACGAGCACGCCATGCAGTTCATGCTGGACAGCGCTGAAGAGCCGGCTCCCGGTTTCAGTGAGGCGCTGGTTGGAATAACTCCGGGCGAGACACGCGAATTCACGCTGACCTTTCCGGCGGAATATACGGGTCAAGTACAGGGTGGCACATTGGTAGGGCGCACTGTGAATTTTGTCGTCAACGCCAGCAAGGTCGAGTCGTTGACTCTACCCGCGCTCACCGACGATTTTGCCGCCCGGGTGTCCAAAGACGAGGAAAAGCCGCTGTCGCTGCTGGAATTGCGCATACGGATGCGCGAAAATCTGGGCAAGGCGGTCGATCAGCGCTATCAGAACGAGTTCATCCGTCAGGCGCTGGAGGTACTGGTACGCGATGCCACGCTCGCCTACCCAGAGCGCATGGTCGTAGAACATGTCGAGTCGCTGCTGCAGGAATTCGATGAGCGCCTGCGCCGTGGTGGAATGACCCTCGACGATTACATGAAGATCAATCAGAAGACCGCGGAAGCTGTTTTTGCTGACTGGCGCTCCGCTGGGGTGAACTCGGTTGAGCGTGCACTGGTGCTGCAAGGGCTGGTCAATGCCGAGCGCCTGAGTGTCGATGAAACGCGCGTCGAGGCGGAACTGGATCGTTTCGTCGCCTCGTTCGCCGAAGAGACACGTCCGATTATCAGACAGCAAATCGCCAAAGACGAGTCGATGCGTGACAGCGTGCGCAGCTCGGTGCTTCAGGATATGGTGTTCGAGCGCCTGATCGCCATCGCTAAAGGCGAGGCGCCGCCCCTGCCGGAACTCATCCTGGAGGCAATAGAACCCGCCTTACTCAGCCCGTCCGACGGTACGGCTGATTCGTCAGCCTCGACCGATACCCCTGAATCTACGGTCACGAGTGCAAACGAGGAGAATTCATAGTCATGTTCCCACAAAACGTTATCCCTATGGTGATCGAGCAGGGCAGCCGAGGCGAACGCGCCTACGACATCTATTCGCTGCTGCTTAAAGAACGTATCATCCTGCTGGGCACCCCGATCAACGATCAGATCGCCAACCTGATCGTCGCGCAGCTCTTGTTCCTGCAGAGCCAGGACCCGGAAAAGCAAATTCAGATGTTCGTCAACTCGCCCGGCGGCGTAATCTATTCTGGTCTGGCGATTTATGACACCATGCAGCAAATCAGCGCGCCGATCAGCACGACCGCCGTCGGCATCACCGCCAGTTTTGGCACGGTCATCCTGACCGCTGGCACCAAGGGGCTGCGTTACGCACTGCCGAACGCCACTATTCACATGCACCAGCCGCTCGGTGGCGCCCAGGGTCAGGCATCCGACATCGTGATCCAGGCGAACGAGATTATGCGTCTCAAGGAACGTCTGAATGGCATTATGATGTTCCACACAGGACGTGAGCGCGAGGTGATCGAGCGCGACACCGACCGCGATCTCTACATTGGCGCGGCGCAGGCGGTCGAATACGGACTGATCGACTCGGTGCTGTCCAGCACCAAGCCGACTCCGCTCAGTGTGAACGGCTCCAACGGTGCCAGCGCATTGATCGGCGCGAACGGTAAATAATGACCTTTCCACCTTCTGCCCAACGTTGTTCATTTTGCCGACGCAGCCACGATGAAGTCGAACGGCTGATCGCGGGTCCCGACGGTGTATTCATCTGTGACAACTGCGTCGAACTGTGTCAGCGTATCCTCTACGAGGAATCGCCGAGCTATCAGCGCGAGGAGGCACCGCCTCCTTTTGTGCTGGAGTCGCTGCCGGCGCCGCGCGAGATCATGGGACGGCTGGATGAATATGTCGTCGGGCAGGAATACGCCAAGCGCGTTCTGAGCGTGGCGGTCTACAATCATTACAAACGTATCCGCAGCGGCGGTACATCGAATGGGGTGGAACTCGACAAGAGCAACATCCTGATCGTCGGACCGACAGGCAGCGGCAAGACGCTGCTGGCGCAGACGCTGGCGCGCATCCTCGATGTACCGTTCTGCATTGCCGACGCGACCTCGCTCACTGAAGCGGGGTACGTCGGTGAGGATGTGGAAAACATCCTGCTGCGCCTGGTGCAGGCTGCCGATGGCGATATATCGCGTGCCGAAAAGGGTATCATCTACATCGACGAGATCGACAAGATCGCGCGCAAGAGCAACGACAACCCGTCGATCACCCGCGATGTCAGCGGCGAAGGCGTGCAGCAGGCGCTCCTCAAGATCATTGAAGGGACGCTGGCAAATGTCCCGCCCCAGGGCGGACGCAAGCATCCGCATCAGGAATTTTTACAGGTCGATACCCGTAACATTCTCTTCATCTGCGGCGGCACCTTCGCCGGGATCGAGGATCACATCGGCAAGCGTGTCGGTGGACGTGGGGTGATCGGCTTTCAAAAGCACGGTGATGATGCCGCCGCGCCGACCGTCAGCGTCAACGATAAGGCGGCACTGCTGCGTCAGGTCAGCCCGGAAGACCTGATCCAATTTGGCTTGATCCCGGAGTTTGTCGGGCGTCTGCCCATGCTGGTCAATGTCGAACCGCTCGATCGTGCGGCGCTGATCCGCATTCTGGTCGAGCCGAAGAATGCCCTGGTCAAGCAGTATCAGGCACTCCTGGCACTGGACGGGTTGCAGTTGGAGTTTGCAGACGCGGCATTGGGTGCGGCGGCGGATATGGCGCTCAAGCGCGGCACCGGGGCGCGCGGTCTGCGCTCGATTATCGAAAAGCGTCTGATCGATGTCATGTTCGAGGCGCCAGGACGCGACGACATCAGCCGCGTGCTGGTGGACGAGTCGGTGATCAGCGGCGGCGAGTCGCCAAAACTGTTCGGAAAAGATGGTGACCTGACAGCAGTGCAGTCGGGGACACAGACGAACACGGGTAAGCTGACGCCAGCGGCGTAGGCTGTCACAGATTCAGAGAGCCAACAGGAGGCACAGAGGTGGAGAGAAAATCGTTTCTCTCTTTTCTTCTGTGCCTCCTGTTGCATTTTTGTGGCTAAGGCGTGGGGTCGAGGATCACGACTTGATCGGCACTGAATGCCCCGGCGAACACCTGTGCTGCCGCGATCCCGGTGCGCGTGGTGCCGTTGATGTCCCATCCGTAGGGGACAATCCAGCGCGCCTGCATGCCGCGCAGGGCACGAGCGGCAGCATCGCTGATCGCCCGGTCGCCGCTGATCGGCAAAATCACGATGTCGGGACGGAGGGCAAAGCTTTCGGGCAGTGCCTCAGTGCGTCCGGTGTAATAGATGTCGTAGCGACTGGTGGATATGACAAAACCGAGGTCGCCGCTCAGGTCGGGCGTACCGTCGGCGCGGAACAGGGGCACGCCTTTGATGCCGGCGCTGCCGACGGCGCTGCTCTGCCAGGGACGCAGCACGACATTGCCCTGCACATGCCCTACGGCTGACTCGCTGGTGATCACGCAGGTGTGTTCACCACGCAGCTTGTCGATATCCGACTCGGAACAGTGATCGTAATGCCCACTGCCGATCAGGATCACGTCGGCGGGGCGATCGGGGCGAACGATACGACGAGGATTGATGTAGATGTGAATGCCGTTCAGGATTGCAAAACTGCTGGCACCGTGCCAGCGGATGCTCTCTAACATGGACTCGGCTTCATGATGATTGAGCGAAGATGGATTTTACTGTAGCGCGCCGCTATTTTCTTTACAACCCCAATTTGCGGGCACGGCACCGCCCGCCGTGAAGGGGATAGTATCTGCACCTAAGCGCGTGTTCCATAAGCAGTGACGCTCACGCATTCAGGCTTGGCGGTGGAGTCCATTCCGGCATCAATGCCTGCTGTACGATCATACCTGCTGCCAACACAGTCGCTTCACTCCCACGAGTGCCTACGATTTGCACCGCGGTCGGCATTCCATTAGGCGCGTTTCCGGTAGGAACGGTCAAGCCAGGCAGCCCTGCCAGGTTCACCCACTGCTGATACGGCAGGGTCAACAGGGGTGTGCCACGCTGCCAGCCGTGTTTCGGCGCAACGGTGGGATGGATCGGACAGACAATCACGCCGCCGTCTCCGATCCAATCAACGATCTGACGATGGAGACGTTCGCGCCATTGTGGTGCATCGAATACCCGCTCGGCGATGCGCGTCAATGGCATCATACTCCAAAAACTGAGCGCTTCAGCGGCGATGGTCGGCTTACCGTTGCGCCAGTTGCGCATCTCCGCCCACACGCTCGGCTGCATGAACATACGATCGATGTCCGCGCGCGCATCGTCGTCGATCATCGCCATCCACCCTATCTGAGCGAACCGGATGCGTGCCGGAATGTGCCGTTTGGTCACCTCCATACCCGCCATTTTCAAAGCGGAAACGGCGGCGATCACCGCATGACGGATACTGTGTTCCGCAGGATAGGCGCCGCCGCCCGTCCAGAATGAAATTCGCTGTCCGTGTAGGATTGCCGGGTCTGGCGGGGTGTAGGGGCGATGCGACAGCACGGCGAATGCGAGCGCGACATCTTCCACGCGCCGTGCCATCGGACCGACCGCCTCCAACTGGGCAAGCCGTCCGCGCACGAGCGGATAATGACCCGTCTCATCCAGGGTCATGCTGGTCGGTCGCAGCCCGACGATCCCGGTGAAAGCAGCGGGCAACCGAATACTGCCCGATATATCCGATCCAAGCCCCAACGCCGATCCGCACGCGGCAATGATCGCCGCTTCTCCGCCCGTCGAGCCGCCGACTGTGCGCGAGGTATCCCAGGGATTCTGGGTACGCCCGTACAGCAGATTGGTCGTCTCCTGCGCCCAACACGCTTCGGGGGTGTTGGTCTTGGCGATGACGATCGCCCCGGCACGGCGCAGGTCTGCCACCACGACCGCATCTTCCGCAGCGATCCGATCGCGGCGCGCCACCATGCCACAGCTGGCAGCGGCGCCCGCCACGTCGAGCGAGTCTTTGATCGTCACTGGCAGCCCAAACAGCGGTGGCAGGGGGGCGCCACTTGCGCGTCGATCATCGGCTGCGCGGGCTTCCGTGCGCGCCGCGTCGTATAACGGCGTGACGACAGCATTCAGCCGCGCGTTCACCCGCTCGATCTGGGCGATATGCGCCTCGATTATGTCGATGACCCGCAGCGCCCCGCTCTGCGCGCGTGCGACGAGCTCAACTGCCGATAGGCGTATCATGTCGTTCATGAGGGTTGCACCATCCACTGTCCGCTTAAACGATCTTGTCATTTGTGAACACTTTAGCCGATCGTTAACCTGTAAACAAACATCGAGTCGTTTCTGTTTTGTGTCTGACGCTTCATAGGGCGAAAGGCGGAGCGCAGTTGTCAATAATCGTGCTATACTCGCAAAAATCGTAAATATTCCAGGCGATGTTGTAAGCCGCAAAAAGGGGTACTAGCATGACGGATCGTCCGATCAACCGGATCAACCCGCAGGGGACAGGCGGGATCAAGAATATTGGCGGATCGAGTGGGTCGGGCGGCACACCCAGCCAGCCGAGCCAACCGTCGAATTCGGGTACGCCCATGCCGACCTGGAATCCGCCCTCGCTCACCTCGCTGGCGGACACGGGCCTCAACCTGTTATCGGTCGCTGACCTGGTATTGAAGGTCTTGTACTTTGGCGGCTATATGGCGGGACACCAGATTGCCGAGATCGTCAAGCTGCCCTACGTGGGCGTGGTCGATTCGGTCATGGACTTTTTGAAGAAAGAAAAATTCGCGGAAATCAAGGGCACTGGCGGCGTCGGTGAAGCCAGCTACCAGTGGATGATCAGCGGCGCGGGCATCAGCAAAGCGCGCGAAGCACTCGATCGCTCGCAGTACGCCAGCGCCGCGCCCGTCACGCTGCAACAGTACATCGCCGCGATGAAGGCGCAAAACCGTGACCGACTGCTGGTACACGAGCCAGAAATGCGTGAAGTGCTGAAGAATTTGACCGTCTCGGAAGATCAGATGTCGCGCATCGGCGCGGCGATCAACTCAGGACGCTCGGTATTCATGTATGGACCTCCGGGCAACGGCAAGACCTCGGTCGCGGAGACGGTCGGTCGGCTGGTGTTGGGTGATGAAATCTGGATTCCCTATGCCTTTGACGTAGATGGGCAGGTCGTGCGCGTCTTCGACAACGTGAATCATGAAGTACTTGAAGATCAGATGCGCGGCAGGATGGGCACGGGTGTGATCCCCGATCCGCGCTGGGTCAAAATCAGACGCCCGATGATCATGGTCGGCGGTGAGCTGACGTTGAGCGGTCTCGATCTGGTGTACGACCCGATCAATAAGTTCTACGAGGCGCCTTTCCAGGTCAAGGCGAACGGCGGCATGTTCCTGATCGACGACTTTGGTCGGCAGATGGTGCGTCCGCGCGACCTGCTCAATCGCTGGATCGTGCCGCTCGAAAAGGGTGTGGACTTCCTGACGCTCTCGACCGGTCGCAAGATCGAAATGCCGTTCTTTGTGCTGATCGTCTTTTCGACCAATATCGATCCGCGCGACCTGGTGGACGAGGCGTTCCTGCGCCGTATTCGTCACAAGATCGAGTTCACCGATCCGACCTTCGAGCAATTCCGCGAAATTTTCGAGAAGGTGTGCCGCGCCAAGGGCATCACCTACGACGAGGCAGCGCTGAAGTATCTGCTCAAGAAGTGGTATGTCGATTCGAGTCGCAACCTGCGCTGCGTGCATCCGCGCGACATCATCAACCAGTTGATCGACATCTCGACCTACTACAACAAGCCGCCAACGCTGACCAAAGATTTGCTCGACAAGGCAGCCGCGTCGTACTTCGTCAAGCTGTAGGGACGCATAACAATGTGTCCGCATGGTGCGGCGCATCACGATGCGTCTGCATCAATTGATCACGTAATGCCGATTGCAGATCGTCCCCCGTGCTGGTAAAGTCGGGGGACTTGTTTTGTGGAAAATCGAAATCGCAACACTATGCTCGATACAGTCAAAATCTATGTTTGCAGCGGCGACGGTGGTGACGGCATCATCGGATTTCGCCGGGAAAAGTATGTCCCACAAGGCGGTCCGTCCGGTGGTGACGGTGGACACGGCGGCGATGTCATCCTGCGCGCCGTCAAAGGACTCAACACGCTGGCGCCTTTCAGCAAAAAAGTCCATTTCAAAGCTGAACGCGGCGACAATGGCGGACAATCGAATCGCACTGGCGCCAGCGCCGACGACATGATCGTCGAGGTGCCGCTCGGTACGGTCGTGCGCTTTGCCGAGAGTGGGGCGGCGATCGCCGACCTGGTGCGTCCTGGGGACAGTGTGGTCGTCGCCTCAGGCGGACGCGGCGGCAAAGGCAACGCCCGCTTTGCCACCTCTAACAACCAGGCGCCGCGTATCGCTGAAAAAGGCGAGCCGGGTATGGAATACTGGCTGACGCTGGAGCTGCGCCTGATCGCGGATGTCGGCATCGTCGGCGTACCCAACGCCGGAAAATCGACGCTGCTGTCGGTGATCAGTAATGCCCGCCCGAAGATCGCCGATTATCCGTTCACGACGCTGGAGCCAAACCTCGGTGTGGTCATCCTGGACAACCGCGATCTGGTGGTGGCGGACATCCCCGGCTTGGTCGAAGGGGCACATCGCGGCGTCGGACTCGGACATGCGTTTCTGCGCCATGTCAAGCGCACGCGCCTGCTGATCCACCTGATCGACGGTTCCGCTGACGATCCGCTGGCGGACTTCAACCAGATCAATCAGGAACTCGCGCTCTACGACGAGCGTCTGGGCGAACGTCCGCAGATCGTCGCCTTCAACAAGATGGATCTGCCGCATGTCGCGGCGCGCTTCCCCGATTTTCAAGCGGCGCTGCGCCGTGAAAACCGCGAGGTGCTGCCTTTGAGCGGCGCGACTCATAAGGGCATCGAGGCGCTGGTCAATGCCATGTTCGCCGAGTACGACACGCTGCCGCTGCAGCTTGAGAGCGTCCCGACCATGCCTATCTACGATCTGCCTGAGGAACAGCTGGCGTTCGAGATCGAAAAACTGGGTGAGAACGTCTATCGAGTCGGCGGCAAGCGCATCGAGCGGGCGGCTGCTATGACCTATTGGGACTATGAAGAAGCGATCCTGCGCTTTCAGCGTATGTTGGATACCATCGGTGTCACCGCCGCCTTGCGCAAGGCGGGCGTGGAAGAAGGCGATACGGTCTTTATCGGCGAACACGAATTAGAATGGTCGGACTAGACACCATGCAGCGCGTGGGTATTCTCGGCGGTACCTTCGATCCCCCGCACCTGGGGCATCTCGTCTTAGCGGAATATGCGCAGGAAGCGCTCGACCTGGAGCGTGTGCTGTTTGTGCCCGCCGCCGACCCGCCGCACAAGCGCGGCATCGTCCGCACGCCGATCGCCTACCGCCTGCCGATGCTGGAACTGGCGATCGCCGACCGAGACAAGTTCGCTATTTCGCGCATCGACATCGACCGACCGGGACCCCATTACGCCGTCGATATGATCCGGCTGTTGCAAACCGATCTGCCCGACTCGGAAGTTTATTTCCTGATGGGCAGTGACTCGTTCAACGATCTGCCCAGGTGGCATCGTCCGGCGGATTTGATCCAGGCGTGTCGCATTGTCGTGCTGGATCGACCAGGGCGCGGCTGGGCACCGACCATGCACGACGAGATTCTGCCTGACCTGGCGGATCGTACTGTGACCCTCGGTTATCCCCGACTCGGTATCTCCTCGACAGAAGTTTCACGCCGCCTCGACGCTGGACTGAGTGTGCGCTATCTGGTGCCGCAGCCGGTCTTGCAGTACATCGCAGAACATGGATTATACAAACATGCCCGCGAACACACCGCAACATGAACACCGCCGCGTCATGAAGCGCGCCGCGCTCTCCGCGATCGTAAGTCTGTGCCTGGCTGCTTCTGTCGCTGTCACGGCTGGGAGCGCGCTCAAGCCGATCGAGCAGGGCGCGCCGATCCCGACGCTGGTCGCGCCGACGCTCGTCCCCGCCCAGTCGGAGCCGGCTGGCGCTGGCGTTCCGACCGAGAGTGGCGTGGCACGCATCCTGCGCGATGGCAAAGTGCGCGTCGGAATGCTGTACAACGAACCGCCCTTCGGAGTCTTCAACATACGCGGAGAAGAATCCGGCTTTGATGCCGATCTCGCGCGCGCCATCGGGGAGGCGTGGGGCGTCCCGGTCGAGTTTCAGCAGGTGACGCGCCAGACGGCGATCGAGATGACGGAAAACGGTGCGATCGATCTGTTGATCGGGGCGCAACCGCACACGCGCACCCTGGACAGCCGAGTCGAATTCAGCCAATCGTACTATCCGGCGGAACAAGTTCTGCTGGTGCGCGAGGGGGACGGCGCGACCGTGCTGGAACACATGGCGGATCGGCAGGTGGGTGTGATCGTCGGCACACGCGGCGAAAGTGCCGTCGCGGACTGGCGCGCTCGTGCCAGCTATCCCTTCAACGTGCAGCAGTTTTTCACGCTCGATGAAGCCTTTGGCGCGCTCGACGCCAGTACCATCGACGCGATTGTCGAGAATCGCGTGCGCCTGGCGGCACGGCTCTCGCCCGGCAAACATCGTTTCGTCGATGTGCCGGTCACCCCGGAACCCTACGCGATCGCAGTGCGCCGTCAGGACGTGAATTTGCGTGGTCTGGTCGATCGCACCCTGCAATATCTCTATCTCAACGGCAAGCTGGATGAGATTCATCAGCGTCATTTCAACGGGGAAGGCTATCCCGGCGGCGGCTTCGTGATTTGGGACAATGTAGGCACCGAAGCGCCTCGCCTGGATCAGGTCGGTGGGGATGTGCCTTTGCCTGGAACGCCGATCCTGCCACGTCTGCTGGCGGATCGCAATCTGCGTATCGCCGGGCTGCGCACGCTGGCAGCCGATGCACCAGAGAGCGAACGCCGCCTCGATGCGGTCAACCGCGCGCTGGTCAACGCTATCGCCGCGCGTTGGAGCGTCAACGTCGTGCCCGTACCCGAAGATGGGCGCCATCCGACCGAGCTGGTCGCGGCGGGCGCGGCAGACCTGGCGGTCGGAGTCGATCCCGATTGGGCGCGGGTGGGGCAGGTCGATTACACCAGCCATTACCTGATACACGGCTATCGGCTGATGGTGCGCACGGCGGACAATATCGGCGGCTTTGGCGATCTGCGCGGGAAGATCATCGGCATCTTTCAGCAGGACTCGCAGGCGCGCGACATCGTGGGGGTGGCGGCGCAGCGTGAGGGTGCCATCATCGACGACTTTTTCACGGTGCTGCGCGAGCAGGACGCGGGCTATACGCTGATCGTCGAGAACAACGCCACCGTCATGTTCGGGGACAGCCTGCGTCAGATCGCCAATATCGAGACCTATCCCGACCAATTGAAGCTGACGACCGACGCGGCGGGGCAGCCGCTGTGGTACACGCGCGATTTTATCGGCATGGCAGCGCCGCGTAATGATCTCGATTTTCGGCTGTTGGTCGAGTACACGCTGCAAGACCTGTATCGTGAGGGCGCGCTGCGCGATCTGCTGCGTCCGCTGATGCTGGCGGACGAGACGCCGCAGATCGAGCTGTGGCCCGGTCGTGGACAGGCGGAAGGGGCGCTGGCGGCGGGGTGAGTGGTGAATACGGGTGAAAACAGCTAAAGTGGTCACAGCCCCCCTACAGTGTGGGCGTGTATCGACGAAATTATACCGGGACGATCGCGTTTGTGCAGTGGACGGGCGCAGTCACCTCTCCCGCTGACCCCACGTCGCCAGCAGTACCCCGACCAGGATCGCCGCGCTCCCGACGAGCTGTATCTCCGTCGGCACCTGACTGAACAGGATCGCAGCCGCGATCGCGCTGCCGATCGGCTCGAGCTGGGTAGCGATGCTGACGTAGGTGGCGCTCAAATACCTGAGCGCGTTGTTGAAACTGGTGTGCCCGATCAGCTGCGGGAAGATCGCTAGCAGGACAATCCACACGTAACCCATCGGCGTGTAGCCAAATGGCGTCGCCCCGCTCACGATCATCATGCCGATCAGGAAGATCGCCGCGATCCCGTAGACCAGCCAGATGTAAGGCAGCAGACTCAGCTTGGCGCGCACCTGCCGCCCAAGTACCAGATAGATCGCCACCGCCACCGCGCCCGCCAGCGCCAGCAGCGCGCCTGTCGAGAAGGTGCCTGCGTCCGCCGCACCGCCTAAGCCGATCACCAGTCCGCCCGCGATTGCCACCAGCAAGCCGATGATCACCAGCACACGCGGCAGCGCGCGTGTCATGGCGAATTCCAGCAGCGCCACCCACAGCGGACCGGTGCTGACCATGACCACGCTGATCAGCACGTTGGTGTATGCCAGCGACGCGATCCAGGTGGCAAAGTGGATGCCGAGCACGGCGCCCGCCGCGCCCGCCAGCAGCAGATCGCGCCGACTCAGCCGGGCGATCTCGTCGCGGTACGACAGCGCTGTATCCGCGCGTCGGCGCCCTCCCAGCAGCGCAAACGGGGTCAGCGCCAGCGCCGCCAGTGTCAGCCGTCCGGCGGCGATCACCGGAGAGGGCACGCCCTCGCGCAGTGCGAACGTGATCAGGATGGCGGCGCTGGAGGCAGCCAGCACGCCGATGACCAGGAAGATGTAGACCGATATGGGTGTTTTGGATGGCGTAGAATTCATGAAAACCGATCGCTCTGGTGGTAAGACAACCTATCGAAAGATCATCTTAACATTCCGTGAGACCCGGCGCCATGTCCCAGGCAGGACGCGCGCTGTCGTGCTACAATCTATTCGTCATTTGTAACATCCTGCATCCCCTAAGGAGCGCTGATCATGGCTTTTACCCTTCCCGATCTGACGTATGCCGAGAATGCCCTCGAACCCCACATCGACGCCCAGACGATGAATATTCATCGCACCAAGCACCACAATACCTACGTGACCAACCTGAACAAGGCGCTCGAAGCCTATCCCGACCTGCAAAACAAGTCGATCGAAGAGCTGTTGACCACCTTGGCACACCTGCCGGAGAGCATCCGCACGGCAGTGCGCAACAATGGCGGCGGTCATTGGAATCACTCGCTGTTCTGGGAGATCATGAATCCGGCTGGCGGCGGCGAGCCGACGGGTGCGCTCGGTGAAGCGATCACCCGCGACTTTGGTGGCTTCCAGGCGTTCAAGGATCAGTTCAAGACGGCGGCGACGGGTCGCTTTGGCAGTGGGTGGGCGTGGCTGGTCGTCGGCGCCGATGGCAAGCTGACGATCGAATCGACCCCCAACCAGGACAACCCGGCGATGGATGGCAAGAGCGCCATCCTCGGTCTGGACGTATGGGAACATGCTTATTACCTGAACTACCAGAATCGCCGCCCCGACTACATCGAGGCGTTCTGGAACGTCGTGCATTGGGGCGAGGTCGGCAAGCGTTACGACGCGCGCTGATCGGCTGCCAAAAAACGCCGATGCCTGCAGGGACGCACGAATGATGCGTTCGCCTCTGTAGGTTGCGACGAATTTCATAAGGCACAAAAAAGCGCTACACTCTGTAGCGCTTTTTTGATGTCATTTTCAGCTCGGTATACGATCAAGGGTGAAGAGGATAATTATGGCAGATGTACGCATTGAAAAAGACTCGCTCGGTCCGGTCGAGGTGCCAAGTGGGGCACTCTACGGCGCGCAGACCCAGCGCGCGGTGATGAATTTTCCGGTCAGTGGGATGAAGCCATACCCGGCGTTCGTGTGGTCGATGGTGATGATCAAGCGCGCCGCCGCTGAGGTTCACAAGGAGCTGGGGCTGCTCGAACCCCAGGTCGCAGACGCGATCATGGCGGCATCCGACGAAATCCTGAACGGGCAGCACCGCGAACATTTCGTCGTCGATCCGTTTCAGGCAGGCGCGGGCACATCGCACAATATGAACTGCAACGAAGTGATCGCCAACCGCGCCAATCAACTGCTCGGCGTAGACATCGCCGACGCCAAAAAGCCGGTCAATCCGAACGATCACGTCAATATGGCTCAAAGCACCAACGATACTATTCCCACCGCCATCCGACTGGGCGTGCTGTGGCGGCTCGATGAACTGACGGGCGCACTCAGGCGCTGCGCCGACGCATTCGCGGGTAAGGCGCGCGAATGGGATAGCATCGTCAAGAGCGGGCGCACCCATCTGCAGGACGCTGTGCCGATTCGCCTGGGACAAGAGGCGGGCGCCTGGGCAAAGGCGCTCTATCGCGGCATCGAAAAAATCGAAGCCGCTGCGGAAGGGGTGCGTCGTCTGGGGATCGGCGGCACCGCCAACGGCACCGGGCTGAACGCGCACGAGGAATATCACAGCCGCATGGTGGCGAAGCTGACTCAACTGACCGGGATCACGCTCTACGAGAGCGATGACCTGTTCGAGTCGATGCAGTCGATGGGCGACGCGGTCTTTTTCAGCAGCGCCTTGCGTACGGTCGCGCAAGACCTGACGCGCATCGCCAACGACATCCGTCTGCTCGCCAGCGGACCGACCACCGGACTGGCGGAGATCACCTGTCCGACAGTGCAGCCGGGATCGTCGATCATGCCGGGCAAGGTCAATCCAGTGCTGGCAGAGATGCTCAATCAGGCGATGTTCCACATCATGGGCTGCGACCTGACCGTCATGCTGGCGGGACAGGCGGGGCAGCTCGAATTGAACGTGATGATGCCGATCATCAGCCACAACCTCAACGAGATGATGCAGGTGATGATCGGCTCGGTCAATGCCTTCACCGAAAAACTGGTGGTGGGACTGGTCGCCAATGCTGAACGCGCCGAGTCCTGGCTGGCGCGCAACCCGATCCTGGTGACGGCGCTCAACCCGATCATCGGCTACGAAAATGGCGCTAAAGTCGCTAAAGCGTCGCTGGCGCAGAACAAGAGTCTGCTCGAAGTGGTGGTCGAGATGGGGCTGATGACCGAAGCGGACGCGCGGCAGGCGCTGGACGCGCGTCAGATGACCGAGGGCGGAATCCAGGGTATCGCTGCCGGCGGGTAAGCCCGTTGGCAGCATGGGACAGGACGGCATGGAATATCCGGCGGGATCGCCGAGATTTTTTGTCGTCCTGTTCATTTTTATTTACTTGTTGGGGGCATGGCGCATTTCAGGTATACTACGGCACGGTAACGGATGCTCGTCTCCTAACAAGGCGCTCATCGCACGTGGCGACCCGAAAATTAGGTAAATACGAAGTCATTGAAAGGCTTGGCCGCGGCGGCATGGCGGAAGTGTATCGCGCCTACCACCAAAGCCTGGATCGATTCGTGGCGATCAAGGTGCTGCATTCCTTTCTCGCGGACGATCCCGAATTCAAGAGCCGATTTGAAAAAGAAGCGCGCAATATCGCTCGGTTGAAGCATCCCCATATCGTCGGCGTGTACGATTTCGAGAACGACATCGCCAGCGAGAGCTATTACATGGTGATGGAGCTGATCGAGGGCGCGACGCTGAAAGATCTCCTGACCGAGCTGGGCGCCAAGCACGAGCGTCTGTCGTTGATCGATTCGCTGCGCATCACTCGTGAGGCGGCGAGCGCGCTCGCCTATGCCCATGCGCAAGGGATGATCCATCGGGATGTCAAGCCTGCCAACCTGATGATCGACAAAGAAAATCGTGTCGTTCTGACCGACTTTGGCATCGCTAAGATCGTTACGGGCGCACAGTTCACCGCCAGCGGTGGCATGATCGGCACGCCCGCATACATGGCACCCGAACAGGGCTTGGGCGATCAGGGGGATGAACGCAGCGATCTCTATTCGTTGGGCGTGATCCTGTTTCAACTGGTCACGGGTAGGCTGCCCTATGAGGCAGAGACACCGCTGGCGATCATCCTGAAGCATCTGAATGAACCGGTGCCGTCGGCGCGGGCATTGCAGCCAACGGTGCCCGAAGCGATCGAGATGGTGATCACCCGTCTGGTGGCGAAAGAACCCGACTCGCGCTACCAGACTGCCAACGGCCTGATCGCCGACCTGGAACGGATCGAGCGGGCACTCGAATTCGATCCGACCGGACAGCACCTCGACGAACACGAAACCCTCAACCTCGATGCCGGGGTGGTGCCCGGCGTGGGCGATTACACCACCAAACGGGGTACGCGCGAAATGGCGTCTACCGCGACGGTTCCCGCGGTCACTGCTGTAAGCGCGAGTCGAGGCGGAGGGCGCTGGATTCCCTGGTTGCTGCTGTTGATCGTGCTGATCGGGGGAGGCGGCTGGATCGCGGCACAGGTGCCGGGTGGAATCCCAAATTTGCTCGGACTGGTCACACAGACGCCGACCGCCTCGGCGACGCCCAGCGCCACCGAGACAGTGATCCCGACCGCGACGTTTACCGCCACATCCACCGAAACGGCGGTTCCGACTGCGACGTTTACCGCCACATCGACCGAGACGCTCCTGCCGACGGTCACCGTGACGCCGACATCGACCGAGACGAGCGTGCCCACGCTGACGCCAACGCCGACATCGACTGAGACAATGATCCCGACCGCGACATATACGCCGACGTTCACCGAAACCGCAGTACCATCGGCGACGCCGACGCTCACGCCGAGCGCGACGATCACCCCAATCCGAACCAGCACGGTGGCGCCCTCGCTGACCCTGACCGTCGCGCCGTCCGCGACGCGCACGCCGACCGCATCAGCGACCCCGCGCCCGACCAACACGCGCACGCCGACAATCACGCGCACGCCATCGATCACCTACACGCCATCGATGACCTCGACCGCGACGCTCGATGTCACGCAGACCCTGATTCAGGCGACGTTGTTCTCGCAGTTTCAGACGGCGACGGCGGCGGTGTGCGATTTTGACTATATGATCGTCACGCAAGACCCGGCAGATGCGACTTTCATCCCGGCGGCGACCCCGTTCACGCGCGCGATCACGCTGCGCAATACCGGGGAATGCGCCTGGGATCGGCTGACCGCGCTCAACTTTGTGAGCGGCGAAAACTTCGCAATCGGCGCGCGTATCGTCATCCGCGATCGCGTCGAGATCGGCGAACAGGTGACGCTCACGCTCACCGGACAGACGCCGCGCAGCAATGGCTTACTGAGCGGCTTGTTTGAACTACGTACATCCGGTCAACTCTTGATCGGCGTGCCGCTGTATATCTCGATCAATGTGTTTGGAGCGTAACGAGACGATGGCGATCGACCGCGAAACTGCCTGGGGCATCGTATGCGAATATGTAACTTCGGACAGCCTGCGTAAGCATATGCTGTCGGTCGAATGCGCCATGCGCGCCTATGCCGTGCACTTTGACGAGGATGTCGAGAGCTGGGGATTGGTCGGCTTGCTGCACGACTTCGATTGGGAGATTCATCCTGACCTCGAACGCCACCCGATCGCCGGCGCGCCGATCCTGCGCGAACGCGGTGTGAGCGAGGCAGATATTCTCACCATCCTGAGTCATGGTCCGCTCGGCGCCGACGATCGTCTCACGCTGCGCGACAAGGCGCTGTTTGCGGTCGATGAGCTGACCGGGCTGATCACGGCTGCGGCGCTGGTGCGTCCGTCAAAGAATGTCGCGGATGTCGAGGTGTCTTCCATCAGGAAAAAATGGAAAGACAAGGCATTCGCACGCGGTGTCAACCGTGAGGATGTCGAGCAGGGCGCGGCATCACTCGAGGTCGATCTGTTCGAGTTTCATGTGCCACTGGTGTTGAAGGCGATGCAGGCGCGAGCAGTCGAGTTGGGGTTGGCAGGGGCTGGCGCCTGAGCCAGGTGTCAAATGTCTTTGAACGGATGTGTTTTTACCCCTAACGGACGCATTGTTATGCGTGCGACTTGGGCGCGTTTTCGGTCACCGGCGTCTTCCAGTGCGGTTGTTTGTGCATCATGCACAATTATTCCGCGAGAAAATCGGTTTTATTGTTTCTGATAATAAAAAAGCTTTCCGGTACAGTTAGGGTGCGCTTTGGCTCTGCTGGGTTTACCAGAAGGCAGTTCAACGATGAAACCGTTATTCCGACCTGTCATCTGGCTGATGAATCGGCTGCTGTATCCGCAGAAATTCATCCTGGTGAGCTTGCTGCCGCTGGTGCCGCTGGCGGTCGTGTTCTTTCAATTCATGTCCGGTGTCACCTTCGACATCACCTTCAATGCCAGAGAGAAAATCGGACTCGTCTATCACAGCGCGGTCATGGATTTTCTCGAAGCTGTGCAGGCGCACGCGCTGGTGAGCAGCCTGGTATTGAGCGGCGACGAGTCTTTTGGCGAACGGCTGGGGCAGCAGCAGAGCGCTGTCGAGGATCAGATCACGCTCGTCGATGCGGTCAACCGTGATTTAGGGGATGAATTAGGCGTAGACGACCTGTGGCGTGCGCTCAAGGCGGACTGGCAAGGGCTGTCGGACAACCTGCCCGCGCGCACCTTCGCCGGTAACTTACAGGCGCACAACGATTACATCAACGGTGTGGTGCGCCTGATCACCGTCATGGGCAACAACTCCAATCTGATTCTGGACCCGGATATCGACAGCTACTGGCTGATGGATCTGGAGATTTTCAAACAGACTCAGATCGCCGGCTATGTCGGGCAGGTCAATGCTTACGCTGCCAGAGCGCTGGCGCGGGGCAGGCTGACCGTAGAAGAACGCGCGCGTTTGACCATCCTGACCGAGCTGGTGCGCGCGACCAGTGAGTCGAGCGCGTTGAGCTTCTTTTATACCTTCGGAGCGCGCCCCACACTCGCGAGCCAATTGCAGCCAGCGCGTGATCGTCATGACGCGGCGCTGGATCGGCTGCTGGGTCAGGTCGATGAGGCGATATTGAGCGATGGGGGCGTCAGCGCGACGCTGGCATTGCGCGACTTTCTGACCAACGCGACCGCAGCGCAATCGGAAGTATATGCGCTGCACCGCAGCATCACACCAGCCCTCGATAACCTGATTCAAGCGCGTATCGATGCCTACGTTGTGTCGCGTAATCTCGTCCTGGTCATCACCCTGTCGGCGCTGGTCGTGATGATTTACCTGTTCACAGGCTTTTATCTGGCGGTGATGGGTGCCATCGCCGATCTCGACTCGGCGTCGAAACGCATGGTCAGCGGTCAGATGCAATCGCAGCTGGTGCTGTCCAATCGGGACGAACTGGCGCAGGTGGCGATCTCGTTCAACAACATCGCCAACGAGCTGATCGCGGCGCGCGAGCGCGCTGAACGCTCGGATCAGGTCAAATCAGCGTTTCTGGCGAGCATGTCGCACGAGCTGCGCACGCCGCTCAACTCGGTACTCAACTTCACAAAATTCGTGATAAAAGGGCGGATGGGCCCCGTCACGGAACGTCAGGTCGAGGCGTTGAACAAGGTGGTGGGCAGCGGCAAGCATCTGCTCAACCTGATCAACCATGTCCTCGACATGTCGAAAATCGAGTCCGGATCGCTCAACCTGTTCGTCGAGGAAGATGTGAAGTTCGCTGATCTTCTGGAGACGGCTGTCCAGAGCGCCATGCCGCTGCTCGAAGACAAACCCGTTAAACTGGAAATCGCTGTGCAGCCGAATTTGCCGCTGATGAGGGGTGACAAACAGCGTATTTTACAGATCATGCTGAACATCATCTCCAATGCGTGCAAATTCACCGCGACGGGCACAATTCATGTAGCAGCGGATTGTGTGATCGAGCAAGGGACGGAGGTGGTTCGTTTCTCGGTGCGCGACACCGGTCCCGGTATCGCGCTGTCAGATCAGCCAGCGGTATTTGAGGCATTCAAACAAACCGAAACCGGGCTGCGTCAGGGAGGTGGCACCGGACTAGGGATGCCGATCACAAAAAGTCTGGTGGAGGTCCATGCGGGACGACTGTGGTTCGAGAGCGAGGTCGGCAAAGGCACGACCTTTTACGTGACCCTTCCCATAAAGTCCGACAAATTGATCCCGATTGCCGCCTGAGGTCGCACAGACAATGATGATCGAGAATCCGACCGTGCTGTATGTCGAAGACGACGCTTTGAGTCGTGAAATCATGCTGCTGCTGCTGGTCGAGGAGATGGGACTGACCCATGTGACCGTATTTTCGGATAGCAGCGACTTTGTGGCGCGGGTGCAATCCCTGCTGCCCCCGCCCGATGTGATCCTGCTCGACATCCATGTCAAACCCTACGGCGGCTTTCAGATGTTGGCGCTGCTGCGTCAGCAGGACGCCTTCAGGACGACGCGGGTGGTGGCACTGACTGCCAGCGTGATGAACGAGGAAATTCAACAATTGAAACAGGCTGGATTTACCAGCGTCCTCGCCAAGCCGATCGATCAGGACATTTTTCCGGCACAATTTGCACGCATCCTCAACGGTGAGCATCTTTGGAGAGTAGTCGAGTGAGCGTCCCGTCGGTGATGGAAAGCGTCTATCTGCAAGGCAAGCGGATTTTTGTCGTCGAGGACAACGTGGAAAACCGGGTGATCATGCGCCTGTCGTTGATCTATCACGGCGCGCGGATCGACTCGGCGCTGGGCGTGCATAATGTCGCCGCTCGCATCAGGGCGTTCAGCCCAGTCGATGTCGTCCTGCTCGATCTGATGTTTCCAAATGGCGGATCAGGTTATCAGGTGTACGATGTCATTCGCGGGGATGTGGGATTGTGTCGTATCCCGATCGTCGCGGTATCGGCGTCTGAACCCGCCGAGGCGATGCCGAAATGTAGGGCAAAGGGGTTCAACGGCTTTATCGCCAAGCCGATCGACGATGACATTTTTGCCGGACAAATCGCCGACATCATCAATGGCAAGTCGGTATGGTATGCGGGATCGCAATTCTGATCACACGTCGATCACACCATTCATGGAGACAGCTATGACTCATGCCCTGATCGTCGAGGACAATGCCAACAATCTGGCGATCCTGGCGGAATTACTGGATAGTGAGGGGGTCAGCTATACCCAGATTCTCAAGCCGAACCAACTGGACAGCGCGATCGAGAAGCTGCCAAAGACCGATCTGATCTTCCTCGACCTCGAATTACCCGGCGTAGACGGGTTCACCCTGCTCGAACAACTGCGAGCAAACCCACGCTTTCACGATACGCCCTTCATCGCGCACACCGTGCATACCAACCAGATCAATGTTGCACGCAAGCTTGGCTTTCACAGCTTTCTGAGCAAGCCGCTCGACCCCGATCGCTTTTCCGATCAACTGACCCGAATTTTGAGCGGGGAACGAGTCTGGGCGGCGTACTGACACCAGGCTATGCGCGGACGTGGATCGGCGTGCCATGGTCCGCGAACAGGTAGAACCATTCCGCTTCCGGCGTTGGTAGATTGACGCAGCCGTGACTCATCGGCTGACCAAAATTTTCGTGCCAGTAGGTGCCGTGCAGGGCATAGCCCGCGTAGAAATACGCCACCCAGGGGACATCAGGCAGATAATATCCGGGACCCGTCATGGTCTGCGCGACGTATTTACGCTGGATGGTGAAGTCACCCTGTACGGTCGGAGTCGCGGGCAAGCCTGTCGAGACGATCACGCTGCGCACCAGCGCCCCATCCTCGTAGGCATAGATGCGTTGATCGCTCAGATCGACGATGATCTCGCGTCCGACGCCGCGACGGGCTTCTGGCGCGGCGGGCGCGGTGACGAAGCTGTGATCGGCACCGGGCAGCACCTCGCCGCCGGGAATGATCAGCTCGACGCCGGGCAGGACGCGATCGGCATCGGTGATGCTGTTCGCCTGGGCGATTTGCAGCCAGCTGATATTGTAGGTGACGCCCAGATTGATCAGCGTATCGCCGGGCTGCACGATGTGGGTGACACTGCTGTAGATCGAGCCGCGATAGTCGCCGCTGCTCGATTCGCTCACATCGCTGACGCCGCTCCCAGGCACGATTACCAGTACTTGCCCGCTGTAGACCAGATCGGGATTGGTGATGGCGTTCGCCTGTGCCAGCGCTTCCAGACTCATATTGTAACGACTCGCGATACTGCCCAGGCTTTCGCCCCAGGCGATGGTGTGAGTCTGACGCTCGACGACAGGCTCGGCGTCGGCGCTGGATGCGGTGTCTACAGATACGGCATCGGCGGCAGGCGCGCTGTCAATGGATAGCGCAGGGTCGGCGGCGGCGGACTCGACCACCGCGGCGCTGATTTGATCCAGTGAGGCATCAGCCGACGGGATGACCAGCGTTTGCCCGCTGTTGATGCGCCAGGTATTGGCGATGCTGTTGGCAGTGGCGATCGACTCGACACTGACACCGTAGCGCTCGCTGATACGAAAAAGCGTCTCGCCGGGCTGGATGATGTGCGTCATCTGATCCTGCGCGCTGGCGCCAAAAACCAGAACCAGCGATACCAGTATCAACAGGGTGAACGAACCGATCCGGATTTGGCGGGACATGCGCGGCTGACTCCTGAAGGATGATTTCCACGATTGTAACATGATTCGTCGGACGTGGGCGCGCGATTGCCGCTGCCGCGCTTTGCGGCTACAATGCGGTTTGTTCTCGTCGTAGTCCAGGGTGGAATGCCCGCGTGAGTCCATGCTGACACGTACCTATCGTATTGCCGACAAATGCGGTGTGGTGCTGTTTAAAAGCAGCGCTGTACTGTTTGAACTGATTTTGGAAGCGGTCGCCTTTTTGTGGGGCGGTGTACTGGCGTTGCTGCGCGTGGGTGCGCGCATCGTCTGGTTCGTGCTGCGTCCGATTATCGCGCTGTTCGCTGGGCTGTTTGCGCTGGTCTTTGGGGGGGCGCGGCGCACGGCAAAGGCGGCGGTGCGCGGCGGATCGACGGCGATGGCGCGCCGTGCCGCACGGATCGAGATCGACTCGACGGTGCTGGAAGACCCACTCAAGGGTCAGAACCGCTCGTTGAGCGGCTTGATCGTCGTGCTGCTGGCGGTGCTGGTGGGGGTGGTCTTATGGGCGACGGGGCAGACTCGCGGAACCGGCGAAACGCCGCTGGCAGTCGGGATTGCCGCCGCCAATGCCAGCGACCCGAACGCGCTCTTTGCCGTGACGGTGACGAGCGCGCTGATCCCGACGGCACAGCCGAGCGCGACCGCGCTGCCCGCGCTGCTGAACGTGCGTGGTGCAATCGTCTACGCCGCGCGCGAAAGCGGACAAACCGATCTGTTCGCGGTGCCCATTGGCTCACGCGCGACCATCCGCCTCAGCAATGATCCGGCGGATGACCGCGATCCGGCGTGGTCACCGGATGGACGACAGATCGCCTTCGCTTCGCGGCGTGATGGCAACTGGGAGCTGTATTTATTCGATGTGGCGGGCGACTCGACTCGCCGCCTGACCACCGATCTGGCGTATCAGGGCGCGCCGTCCTGGAGCAGCGACGGACAATATCTCGTCTATGAGGGCTACATTGGTGGCGATCTCGGTCTGTATGTGCTGCGTACCGAAGGCGATCCGACGCCGATCGCCGTGCCGGGCGCCGCCAATTCGTCCGCACCCGACTATGCACCCTCATGGTCGCCAGATGGACGGCGGATCGCCTTTGTCTCGCTGCGCGACGGCAATCAGGATGTCTATGTGTACTCGCTCGATGATCAATCGATCGTCAATCTGACCAACACCCCGGAACGCGCGGAAGACCACCCGGCATGGAGTCCTGACGGCGCCTGGATCGCCTACAGCGCACTCGATATCGGACAGGAAAAACTATTCGTGAGCGCGGTCGATGATCCCAACACCAGCACCCAGGTGATCAACCTGGGGCGTGCGCCCGCCTGGTCATCGGACGGCGCGACGCTCGCCGGGGTGATCGACTCAATCGACGGCGCGCAGATCGTCGTCAACCCGTTCACCTCGTCGGGCACAGCGGCGGTGCTGCCCGCGCCAGCGCGTACCCTGCATCTATCCTGGACGGGACAACCCTTGCCGTCGGCGGTGATCGAGGGCGGGGGCGTGCCGCCAGCGTTTGCCGAGCCGCTCTATATAGAGGCGGTCGAGCAGCGCACGGGCGACCCTGCCTATCGACTCAACACGCTGTCGGGCGTGCAGGTCGAGCAGGCGTTGTTGAACGATCAGGTCAACGATTCTTATATCGCGCTGCGTGAAGCCGTCAATACGCAGGTGGGGATCGATGTCCTGGGACGCATCGACGATGCTTTCTGGCAGATCGACCGTCCACCCGAACCTGGCGTGCCGCGCCAGGGCAATTGGCTGTTGACCGGACGCGCGTTCGCGCTGATGCGCAGCGGTATTTTTGGTTTTCCACCGCCGCTGGAGATCGTGCGCGAGGATATCGGGGTCGAGACGTATTGGCGCGTATATGCCCGCGTGAGCGAAGATGCACAGTCGGGTCAGTTGGGCGAGCCGCTGCGCACGCTGCCCTGGGATTTTGCGGCGCGCACCTCCGGCGATGTCGTGGCATACGATCAGGGTGGACGCCTCAAGACGGAAATTCCGACCGGCTACTATGTCGATCTTACGGCTATTGGAGTAGAGTACGGCTGGATGCGCGCCCCGGCTGGACGTGACTGGCGTGCCAATGCCGAGACGATCAATTACTGGCTGTTCGAAAAGCGCGACGGTATAAGCTGGTTCGCTGCCATGCGCGAGCTATACACCGAGGCGCAAATGGGCGGCTTTGTCCCGACGGCGACGCGCGCTGTCGGGGCAACCTCCATCCCCGCGCCGACGCTGGAAATTCGTCCTTCGATCGTGCCAGTGACCGTCGCACCTGTCGTTGCGACGGATGCGCCCCTGGAGATCGCTCCAACTGACGCCGCTCCCGTGACGCCATTGGGCGAGCTGGCAGGGTGATGCGCACCGATCGTCGTGGCGCGGACGCATCATCTGGCGCCGACACATTGTTATGTGTCCCTACGATGGGGCGCACACCTGGAAAAAGGCGACGCTGATATGGAACGACGCGGTGGCGGACTCTCTGGCGTGCTGCTGGTTGTAATCGCGGTGATCGGGTTTGGCGTGTTGTTATTCGTCAATGCGCGTCCGACACCCGAACTGCGCGTGATCATCCCGACCGAGGCGCTCCAGACCGAGGTGGGCGGCGGCTGGGAACGGGTACTTGAAGCGGGTTTTGGCAGTGGCAGCACGCCGCTGCCGACCATCGCCATCCCGACCGCGTCATTCGCTGCCCCGACTCTGGCGCTGGTGGCTGGCACTGACGCCGCGCCGCTCTCCCCGATCGAGCTGCGCGACCCGATCGTGCAAAGCCTCGGCGCCTCGACTCCGACGCTCCCGCCGCCGACTGGTGCGCTCCTGGCGACCGCTGCGCCGCTGACCGCGATCGCGGTCACCCGCGCGCCGCAGCAGTGGCAGCCGCCGCCGCTGATCCCACCCCTGTCGCGGGACGCGCTCGGACGCGATCATTACTACTTTTATCGTCCGGTGGACTCCAACGCCACCAATCGCGGCTTGTTCTACTACCCGTATGGTTCCGACGGTCCCGACAACAGCTACCGTGTGCATTCCGGGCTGGACATGCCCAACGACATCGGACAGACGGTGCGCGCCGCCGGATCGGGCGTCGTGATCTGGGCGGGACCCGGCTTTCAGGATACCGCCAGCTATGGCAATGTCGTCGTGATCGAACACGATTTTGGTCATGATGGGCGCCGCCTGTACACGTTGTACGCGCATCTGTCGGCGGTGCTGGTGCTGCAGGGGCAGCCGATCGCCGCCCGCGACTACATCGGTTTGGTCGGCAACACTGGGCGTGTTTCGGGTCCGCATGTGCATTTCGAGGTGCGTATGGGCGACGCCAACAGCACCGATGTGCCTGACTATGGCGATACTTACAATCCGGTGCTGTGGATGGCGCCTTACGTCGATACCGGGGTGATCGCCGGGCGCCTGGAGGACGAGCGCGGTCGGGTGCTGCAGGATGCCGACATCACGATACGCACCTATGCCACCGGACTGAACGCTGATACGACCACGACTTACATCCAGCCCGGTACGACCGTCGATATGAACAGCGATCTTGAATGGGACGAAAATTTCGTGGTGGGTGATCTGCCGGAGGGACGCTACGAGGTGATCGCGGTCATCGACGGGGTACGGGTGTCGCGCCTGGTGACCGTCCTGGAAGGAACGACCACGTTTGTCGAGCTGTCGCCGACGCTGCCGACCGCAGCGGCGCCCTGAGACGCAAAGGGCGTGACGGCGTGATGTAAACTCAGTGCGTCATGAATTTAGCACGCCTACAGCGCAGCATCACAATGTGTCCGCTGCCATGATCACGTCAGGTTTAAACCAGGTTGTCCATGAGTTATGTAAACTCTCTGTAAATCGCGCTCATCAGCGGATAACCGTCAGCAAAGCGCCGATAGCGCCATACGGGGCTTTCGGCTACACTTAGGGACGATCCGCACCATGCGGAGGCGCCAAATTCATCTTTAGGAGGATGCGCGATGCATCGCACATGGGTGCAGCGTTTGCTGCTGTTGGTACTCTTGGTCTTGATTCCCATCGGCGCTGCCACCGCGCAGACCGCCGGGCGCACGCTGACATCAGGCATCCCCATCGTGGGTACGCTGGATGGCAGCGCGATCGTACAGGTCTATACGCTGGACGCGGCGGCGGGTCAGACCGTCGAGATCATCGTTCAGAATACATTGGGTGTGCCTCTCGCTGTGACCCTGACCAGCGCGGCTGGCGATCTCGTCGGTCAGTCGGTCGATGATGATGCCGATGGACGCGCCACACTCAGTCTGTCGCTGCTGACGGATGGTGCCTATTACATCACCGTCTTTAAAGCGGGTGGCGTGGGTTCGATCAGTAGTGTGCCATTTACGCTCTCAGCAACGGCGACCAACCGCGCAGCATCGGCAACCATCGAGACCACCGCCGAAGCGACGATCGCACCAGAGGCGACACAGGACACCTTCGTCGCTGTGACGCCCTTCGTCGATCCGGCGAACACGTTCACGACCGGTCAGCTCGTCACCCAGAGCGGCATGACCATCAGCCTGACCTGGAACTCGACCGACGATCTCGACCTGGAAGTGCGTGACCCGGTGGGTGGCTCGCTCTACTGGGAGACGCCGACCGTCGCCAGCGGCGGGACACACAGTGGCAATATCAATCAACAATGCGCGGTCACCACTGCCGACGCACCGACCGAGACGGCAACCTGGTCTCCGGGTGGTATCCCCACAGGGGGTTACGAAGTGCTGGTCTACTTCCAGGGGTCGTGCAACAACGGCGCGCCAGCCTCGTTCACCATCAACGTCGGCGTCAACGGGATCAATCTGCCGCCTGTACAATCCTCGATCAATGCCGGCGATGTATTCGTCGCCGGATACGAGGTCGAGGACAGCGGGGCGAGCGCACTCACGGGGTTGAGCGGGGTGGTGACCGACTTCCTGCCCGATACCGTCGAGAATATCCTCGCGGCCGCCACGCCGATCCAATTCGGTATCCCATTGGGTGGCGTGATCGAAAATGGCGCTCCGTATCGCGCCTTCACCTTCGACGGGCGCACCAACGACTCGATCACGGTCAGCCTGGAGGCGACGGGCGGCAGCCTCGACAGCTTCCTGTTCCTGCTCGACGGCGCGGGTAATGTCGTCCAGATCAACGACGACGCCGACATCGGTATCACCAATTCGCTGATCCAAAACGCGCTGCTGCCATTCGACGGCACCTATACCATCGTCGCGTCGCGCTATGGCAAGCGGATCGGCGGCACCGAAGGTCCATTCACGATCAACGTGACCAGCCAGGCGCTCGATCTACCAGCGGAATTCCTGGCGCTGCCGCGTGGCGCGCTGGAAGTGCGGCTGCTGTGGAACACGGGCGCCGACCTGCAACTGCTGGTGCGCGACTCGGCGGGTAACGCCGTCTTTGACGACGTGCCCGAAATTCGCAGCGGCGGGCGGCTGGCAGCGCAGGGCAATGTCAATTGCCGTGCCAGCACGGGGACACCGTTCTCGTATGTCTACTGGCCTACCGAGCTGCCGCCGCGACCGGGTGTCTACGAGGTCGAGGTGTGGTTCCAGAACGACTGCGATGACCTCAATCCGGTATCGGCATCGCTGTTCGTGACTTACAACGGGCAGCAAATTTTCAACGACACGATTCGCCCGAGCGAGCTGGAGCGTTACCTGACCAGCTTCACCATCAATGCCGACGGCACTGCCGAGCCGAGCGATGGTGGGATCATTCGCGGTGTGACCGATCTCAACTACACGCCTGAACTGGCGGCGGCGGCGGCGCTGCTGGCGGGCGAACCGCGCAGTGGTATCATCACCCAGGACAATAAGTTCGACGTATTCCTGTTCACAGGTACGGCGGGCGAGGTCGTCAACATCGCCATGAACAACACATCTGGCACCCTCGATCCGCTGTTGTACGTCGTCGATACGGTCGGAAATGTAGTGGCGGAAAACGACGATGCGGTCGCTGGTGAAAACACCGACGCCCTGATCGCTAATCTTGCCTTGCCAGCCGACGGACAATACATTATCATAGCGACGCACTTTGGGGGGCGATACGGTGGCACGACCGGCACGTATGCGCTCACACTGACGCGCTTGAATTGATGCGCTGACAGCGTTTGCATAATCAATCGAGACAGCATCACACGGGCGATCCGAGAATTGCTGTCTCGATCCTCATTTTTCGCAGCGTTTGGCGGCAAGACCATGAGAGACACTGATCTATGAATATGCGTAAATTGCTGCCGGGTGCTTTGTTCCTGCTGCTGCTGGTCGGGGCGTGCGCGCCACCACCGCCGCTGCGCGATGAAGCGATGCTGCAAGACACTAGTCTGATCGACAACGACCCCTGCGCTGCCCCGTGTTGGAATGGGATCACCCCTGGGGAAACCCAATGGAGTGAAGCGCTCGTCATCCTTGAGGACGACACCGCCCTCGAAGACCCTGCTTCGCGTAATCCTGAAGACGAAGTTTTCCCTGATGCGATCGTCGCGGAATTCAGCCGCGATGATGGCGCCACCTGTTGTCAGGTCATCTCGCTGGACGGTGAAACCGTTTCTACGGTCTTTCTACGGCTCGCTCCAGGCGTGAATGTCGGACAAGTGCTGAGTAATTTTGGCGCTCCCGACTATCTCGCCCTCAGTCCGTATTCCGACGAGGAGGCGCTCATCAATCTGGTTTATCCAGAAATTTCTACGGTGATCTACGCCTTCGTTGCCGGGGCAGCCACTGGTGAACTCAGCGCGGAAAGCGAAGTGATCGGCGTCTTGTACATCACCCCCACCGACATGGACGAGCTGCTCACCAGCAGTCCACTGCACGCCTGGGAAGGGTACGGGACGTACAAATTCTATGAAGAAGGTGAGTTCGAGATCACACCTGAGCCAACACCGACGACAACGCCTGCCAGTCCGTAAGCCACCAACCAGATCGATGAGAGGAACTGATTGAATGAGTGAAGAGATACAGGTTTCAACGGCAACGTCCATCAATGATTTGACCGTCTCGATGGCACTGCAAGGCAAGGTCAAGCGCATCGAATTGTACGGCGCCTTCGTCGATATTGGCATCGGCATCGACGGACTGCTGCACATTTCGCAGCTCGGTCAGCCGAATGTGCGCAACGTCGAAGATGTCGTCAAAGCCGGCGAGTCAATCACCGTCTATGTGCTGAAGGTGGACCCGGAAGCGCGGCGCATCGCGCTGTCGCTGGAGCAGCCCGCCGCCGTCTCGTGGGACACTATCCGCGAGGGCGACACCGTCAAGGGCAAGGTCGTGCGCGTCGAGCAATTCGGCGTGTTCATCGAATTTGGCGCCGAACGTCCCGGCATGATTCACGTCTCAGAATTGGCGGCTGGCTATGTCAATTCGCCTGAAGATGTGGTCAAGCTCAACGACGAGGTGACCGCCCAGGTAATCAAGGTCAACCGTAAGAAGAAGCGGATCGACCTGAGCATCAAGAAGCTCGAAGAAAAAGAAAACGCGCGCGCTGTGGCTGAGATCGCCGCCACTGAAGAAGCCGAACCCGCCATGACCGCGATGGAGATCGCGCTGCGCCGTGCAATGGCGCCTGGCGCGCCTATGCCAGGCGGAGATGCACTGGAGGTGGAAAAAGGGTCGGGTAATCGCCGTGCCAACGACAAGGAAAAAGGTGGACGCCGACGCGAAGAGCGCCGCCGTGACCGCGACCGCGATGGCATGGACGAAATTTACGAGCGCACGCTGCGCGGACACAAGAATTAATTGAACAGGACGCCAAACGGCGTCCTGTTTTTTTAACCGTTTGCTGCGGGGGTTGTGAAAAATTGCCTGTACAGCCGGATACAGGTCGTGATCAGTGACAGCCCGGTCAGCGTGTGCGCCGACAAACACCATATACACAGCGACTGAATCCACACGACCGAGGCATAGGTCAGGTAGCAGTGAAACGCGAACCCGAACAGGCTGATCCCGAAGATTAGCAGGACGCCGTTCGTCCGTAAAAAGGCGATGCGCGGTTCCAGGAGCAGCAGCAGTACGACGACGATGTGCAGTCCCAAGCCGAGATAGGCGACCGGTATGCCGCCGATGGTCGAATAGAAGCTGTTGGTCACGGCGTCGCAGTTGAAGGCGGCGTTTTCGAGACAGGTGACGTTGCTATTGGTCGCCTTTGTGTAGGTGAGATAGCCGTTGACGAACAGATTGACGATCTCGATGGCGATCGTCAGGTGGCGCACGGTCAATCGCTGCCACAATGGGGTGGCGGGCAGCGCGGGGGAGATATTACTAGTCATGGCATCCTGTCTTTGCTCGATTGCACTGTCGTATTCTAGCGCAATCGTGCGCTTGTGCAGTGGGTGACTGTACGATCCAGCGCCAGTACGGGCGTGATTGGAGAAGCCTTGACGGTATACTCGCCGGACTGTGAAGGGTTCATGGCGAAACGAATTGCACCTGACGTGATCATCACAGCGGATGTATTGTTATGTGTCCCTAAGTCGATCACGCCAATCCTACAGGGTTTCTCCATCAGTTTTACCCGGAGCGTAAACATGACCAAGCTCGGATGGCTTTTGAGAACAGCGGGTTTGTACCTGCTGGTGCAGCAGGCGTATGTTTGGGGGATGCTCGCTACACGCAACGTACAGCGTGCCCTGGAATCCCCGCCCAGGCTTCGTCTTCCTGGACGGCGGCTGGAACAGATTACCGAGTACGATGGCTACACCGTCACCCACACGATCGAGCAGGGTATCGAACGCATCAGCTATCGTCCGCATGTCCCTAAGCACAAGACGCCGATCGTGATGCAGCATGGCATGTGGCATGGCGCCTGGTGCTGGGAACGCTGGCAGCGGATTCTGGCATTGCAGGGATGGGAGAGCCACGCGCACAGTCTGCCGGGTCATGCGCTGTCGCCCACACAACGCCCGATCATGATGTGTACGCTCGACTATTACCTCGGTTTTCTCAAGCGCGAGATGGAACGACATGCGCACACGCCGATCCTGATGGGACACAGTATGGGCGGCGCGCTGACGCAGTGGTATCTCAAGTACGTCAACGATGATATTCCGGCGGCGGTGCTGGTGGCGCCCTGGGGAGCGCATTCCAATTTCGACTACGGCGATCGGATCAGGTTCGATTGGATCGGCATGGGCATGCTGCCAGTGCTGCAGTGGTCTGCGGCAGGGTGGGTGCGTTCGCCAGAAGCGGCAGCCGCCGCGCTCATCGGTCCGAATGCAGACATTACCCCAGAGGAACTGCACGCCAGTCTGAACGACGAGTCGATGATCGTAATCTTTCAGCATATGCCGCCGTTCTGGTCACCGCCGACGGACGTTCGTGCGCCGATGCTGCTGTTGGCGGGTGAACTGGATGCTGTATGTCCAGAACCGCACATACGCGCGAGCGCTGATTTTTACAAAGCCGACTACCATCTGGTCAACGGCGCCGGACATAACCTGATGATGGACCTGGACTTTACCATGACCGCGATGCACATCCACAGCTGGCTGGATGGAAAGCACATCGACTAGTCGGAACAGCCAGTATCAGGAAGACGACGACAGCCATTCTTCGCGCTTTTGCGTCTTCCTGTTCAGTCTTTTCCTTGTTTTCCCCCCTGAGGGACTTCTGGCGCGCTGCTTCACCTGAACATGCGTACCTTGAAACGAGTCCCGATTGCTGCCTCGGTCATGCCTTCCGGCACAATCAGCAAGCCATCTGCCATCACCATCGACGATAGCGCGCCGCTGCTTTGCGTGCCCGTCAGCCGTGCGTGCCAGCCATCCGCCCCCTGGCGCACGCGCACGCGCAGATAGCTGCGTCTGCCGTCACTGGTGATCGCGTCATCGAGTGATGCCTCGACCGTCGGCACCGCGTCTGGTAGTCCGCTCATTTTGAGCAGGACAGGACGCACAAATACATCGAAGGTGACGATCGCCGACACCGGATTGCCGGGCAACCCGAAAAATGGGATGCGCGCCGCGCCGATCGACCCATAAGCCAGCGGCTTGCCCGGACGCAGATTGATTCGCCAGAAGTTGATCGCGCCGAGCTCTTCCAGCACCGCGCGCACCACGTCGAATGCCCCGACCGAGACCCCGCCTGAAGTAATGATCAGATCGGGTTCCAGGGCGATCGCCTGCTGGAAATGGTGGCGGGCGTCAGCGAGCGTATCGCGCACAATCGGCAGACGGATTGCTTCGGCGCCGTATAGCGTGACCAGACTCGCCAGCATCACCCCGTTGCCATCGTAAATTTTGCCCGCTGTCAGCGCTTCTCCTGGCGCGACCAGTTCATCACCGGTGCTGATGACGACGACGCGCGGACGGCGGATGACCGACACCTCGGCATGTCCGAGCGATGCCATCATTCCCAGGTCTTGCGGACGCAATACGCTTCCGTTGGAGAGCAGGGTTTGCCCCACCTGCACGTCGTCGCCGCGCCGCCGCACGCCATCCCCAGGACGCACGGTATTGTATAGACCGACACAGGCTGGAGGGGGCGCATCGTCACCTCCGCGAAACTGCTGATCGGTCGCCTCGACCGCGATCACCGCGTCGGCGCCGCGTGGCAGGGGCGCCCCGGTCATGATGCGCGCGGCGGTGCCGGGGGCGAGCGTCTGATCCGGCGTCGCACCCGCCGGGATATCCAGACTGATGGGGAGACTGACGGGGGAAGAGGTGCTGGCACCGTCGCTGTCCGATGCGCGCAGCGCAAATCCGTCCAGGCTGCTGTTGTCGAACGGGGGCAGGTCACGCACGACGATCAGCGGCACGGCGAGCGATCGTCCGAGCGCGCGATCGACTGGAATAGGTTCATGGGACAATGGGGTGATGTCCGCCAGGATATGGGCGAGCGCATCATCGGGGTTGAGCAAGTCGGACATGACGGTGACACTCCTGGAATGAACCATCATTTTACTGTATGAAATCGTAAAAAACGCGCCCACGTGTACGATTCTGATATAGAATGGGATCATGAATCGTTAAAGTGACGAACGAAACTCATGACCACACCCGCGCGACTCCCTGACGGCTTACAAAAACTGCTCAATGTTTTCCCCGATCTGCAGCCCAACGATCGCTCGCTGATCGAGCGCGCCTACCTCAAAGCGGACACCGCGCACAGCGGGCAGCAGCGTCAGAATGGCGAGCCGTATTTCACCCACTGCCTGGCGGTGGCGATGATCCTGACCGAGCTCAAGCTGGATGCCGAGGCGATCGCGGCGGCGCTGTTGCACGATGTGGTCGAGGATACCTCGGTGCCGATCGAGGAGATCGCCGCTGAATTTGGTCCGTCGGTGGCGCTGATCGTCAATGGCGTGAGCAAGCTGCGAAAGCTGCCTGAAGCATCCCCCGAAAAACGCAGCAAAGCCGTTGCGGATCGCAACAGCGAGAATATCCGCAAGATGGCGCTGGCGATGAATGAAGATGTGCGCGTGGTGTTGGTCAAGCTGGCGGATCGACTGCATAACATGCGCACGCTCGCTTTCATGCCGCCGGAAAAGCAGCAGCGCATCGCGCAGGAGACGCTCGATATTTACGCACCGCTGGCGAACCGTTTAGGTATCTGGCAGTTCAAATGGGAACTGGAAGACCTGTCTTTTCGCTATCTGAACGAAGAAAAATACCGCGAGATCGCCCGCTGCATCGATGAGCGTCGAATCGATCGTGCCACGTATCTGCAAAATGTGATCGATATCCTGCGGGCGGAGATCGAAAAAGCGGGTATTACGGGCGTGCATATCAGCGCTCGCCCCAAACACATTTACAGCATCTATCGCAAGATGGAGCGCAAAGAAATCGATTTTGAACATATATACGATGTGCGCGCGGTGCGTGTGATCGTCGAGTCGGTCACGCAGTGCTACCAGGTGTTGGGGGTGGTGCATAATCTGTGGCACCCGGTGCCAGGTGAATTTGACGACTATATCGCCTCTCCAAAAGAAAATTTTTACCGCAGCCTGCACACCGCCGTGCGCGATAAAGCGGGCAAGACGCTCGAAATACAGATGCGCACGATGGAGATGCACGAACACGCCGAATATGGTATCGCTGCGCACTGGCGCTACAAAGAAGGGCGCAAAGGGCATCAGCGCGACGTCGCTTTCGAGGAACGCATCAGTCAAATTCGCCGTTTGATGGAATTCAGCAGCGAGACCACCGACGCCAAAGATTTTATCGACAAGTTGAAGTCCGAGCTGTTCAAAGATCGTATTTACGTCTTCACGCCCAAGGGCGATGTTCACGATCTGATGCACGGTGCCACACCGATCGATTTTGCCTATCACGTCCACACGGATATTGGGCACCGCTGTCGAGGGGCGCGCGTCAATGGGCGCCTGGTGCCGCTGAATCACGCGCTCAACACGGGCGATCAGGTCGAGATCATCACGCAAAGTCGCGGCGGACCCAGCCTGGACTGGCTCAACCCTGATCTGGGTTATGTCAAGACCACGCGCGCCCATTCCAAGATACGGCATTGGTTTCGCAAGCAAAACCGTGACAAGAGTATCCAGCAGGGGCGCGAGGTACTGGAACGCAGCCTGAAACGCCTGAGCGTGTTGGACTCGGTGACGATCGAAGAGGTGGGGACGGCGTTCAATTTTGAACGCACCGACGATTTGCTGGCGGAAATTGGGACGGGGGGCATCACTGCCGCGCAGATCGCTGCCTATGTGCTGGAACGCGAGCAACCAGGTCAGATCAAGGATGAACGCGCGCTGTTGGTCGAGCGTCCGACCACCATACCGAATACGGGCAGCAGCAGTATCAGCGTACAGGGCGCGGCGGGAATGCTGGTCAATCTGGCGAACTGTTGCAAACCCGTTCCTGGGGATGCGGTCGTCGGCTTTGTCACGCGCGGACGGGGTGTGATGGTGCATCGGGGGGACTGTGCCAACGCCAAAGCAGAACCAGAGCGTCTGATCGAGGTGGAATGGGGGCACGCCGACACAGGCGAACGCTACGCTGTCGCTGTCGAGATCGTCGCCTACGATCGCAAAGGGCTGTTACTCGATATCACCCAGGTGATCACCGATGAAAAAATCAATATGACCAATGTCAACGTATCAACCCGCCAGAGTATAGCAACCTGTTACCTGACCATCGAAATCGGGGGGCGCGGGCAGCTCACCCGCATCCTGTCGCGTCTGGAAACGATCAAGAGCGTGACCGAGGTGCGCCGCCGCTACAGTGCCTAGCTTCTTTCAAAGTTTTTCTACCATTGAGATAAACTCCTGAAAGCACAGCGTTGGACATTCCAACTTAAGTTTCGTATACTAGACAGGATTATTCACAATACACTAACGCCGCGCTGAACGGAAGTATTTACTGGTCTAAAGCGAAGCGCGGTGCTTCTCAAAAAGGGGGAGGCAATGCGCCAGCAAAAAACGCAGCGTCTTATGAATTCACAGTGGGACGGATTGCCCAGTCAGCTCAGGATATTGGTCGTGCATCCGCAGGTGAACACGCGCTGTTGGGCACTGGCGGCGGCGCTCGAAGGGGGGGCACTGTATTTGCGGATTGGCGCGGACGAGACCGAGGCGACTCTGGAGAAGTGGTTCCTGTCGGAGCTGACCACGATTGTTTCTTCATCGCGTGCGACACGACGGGAGATCGTGTTGGATGAATGCGATTGTGCCGTCCCTGAGGCAGTGCTGGCATTCGCGCACAAGGTGATTGTCAGCCATCCACGCTGGCGTATCACACTGGTGACGCGCACCACGCCGCACCTGATGTTTTGCGATCCGATACTCCGTCCGGTCATGCGTTATCTGCCCACCATCGATGGGATCGCCACCTGGGATCACCTGGCGCGCAGCGTCGATACTTACTGGCTGGAGGTTAATGCGCTCGGACGTGGGCGTGCGCATATCGACGGACGAGTTATCGAGCAGTGGTCAGGGTCGCTGCCGCGCACCTTGTTTTTCTTTCTGATGGATCGCGGACTGATGACGCGCGCGGAAATTTTTGAGACTTTCTGGCCCGACATGAAGATCGTGGATGCGACCAATGTGTTCCATGTCACCAAGCGCAAGATCGCTGAAGTGCTGAAGTTGAAAGCAGGACAGTCGATCACGCAGTTCGACAGCGGCTACTACCATATCGCGGGCGAGCTGCAGGTCGCCTACGATGTCAATCAGTTTACTGAGCTGTACACCCGGGCACAGATGATGGACGGCGAGGAGGCGCTTGACGCGCTGGAGAGCGCAGTCGCACTGTATCGTGCCGATTTTCTGTCGGGCATCGACATGGCGTGGGCGGTGGCGCGGCGTGCTGAATTGCGCACCATGTTTGCTGAATTGCTGGTGCTGCTCGCGCAGCGTTATACAGCGATGAATGAACCCATCAAAGCCTATGGCACCTACCTGCGCGCGGCTGCGCGCGACGCCGCCCAGCCTGAGCTGGCACACGCGATCATGAGCCTGTCGCGCGACCTGAAGACACAGCGCGATGGCATCCATATTTACGAGCGCCTGATCGCTGAACAGCGCAAGCATCCCCAGGCGGCGCCGATCGACAGCCGCACCGTGGCACTCTACGAACAACTGCGTACAGAAGCAGGCATGTAGCGACAGCTGCGGGGACAAACCGTCGATATGTCCCCGTAAATAATGTTATCCAAGCGGGACATGCAGCAGCGACGACACCTGCTCTCCTTCACCGAGCGTCACTACGATGTCACCGCGTTTGTCCCGCCGTCCGCTGGGCACCAGCCCTACCCGCAGCGGCACGGCGCGTGCATGGTCGGTCAAGACCAGGAGTCGTTCCTCAGGGGTACTCAATGCTGCTGCCGCCAGGCGTTCCGCTGCACCAGACAGCTTCATCGTGACGACTCCGGCGCCCGCGCGCCCCTGCGTCGGATATTCGCTCAAGGGCGAACTCTTGGCGACGCCCGATGCGGTCATGGTGATGAGCTGTGTGTCGGGACGTGCGACGAGCGCACTGATCACACGATCGCTCTCGTCCACCAGCCTGACACCGCGCATCCCGCCTGTGCCCATTGTGGTCGTGCGCACGTCGGTCTCTTTGAAGCGAATCGCCTGTCCCGCGCGTGTCACCAGGATGATCTCGTCTTCACCGCTGGTCGGCAGCGTCCAGCCGATGCGATCGCCCGAATCGATATCCATGACCTTGAATATGTTGGACATCATGCCGGGCAGATCAGCCACTTGTAAGCGTTTCACCTCGCCCATCGCGGTCGCAAAGCACAAAATTCCGCTCTCGACCGACCCCGCCAGGCTCAACAGCCCGACGATGATCTCACCATTCTTGAACATCGATACATCCGCGAAAGGCGCGCCACCCCCGACGATCTCGGTCTGCGGCAGCTGATGTGTCGGGATGGTGACACAGGTGCCGTTGTCGGCAAACAAATAGATCGTGTGCATCGAGTCCGACTGCACCAGAAAGCGCGGTGCATCCGTCGTATCGCTGATCGTGGGCGATGTTTCTCCGAGCGTGCGCCCGATTCGTCCCTCCGCCGACAGACTCACCCAGGATGTCTCCTGAGGCAGCATCAACGATTCGATCGTGACGGTGCCGCTGGCGGTGGCGTCGGTGATGATGGTGCGGCGCGGATCACCGTAAGCATCTTTGACCGTGCGTACCTCTTCACCAATGACCTCGCGCAGCTTGATCTCGCTGGCGAGCAGACTTTCCAGGTAGGCGATCAGCTTCATGCGTTCGGCATACTCGTCGTCGATCTTCTTGCGCTCCAGTGCGGCGATGCGCCGTAACTGCATATCGAGGATCGCCTGTGCCTGAATGTCGCTGATCGACAGCAAGCGCATCAGATTGGTGCGCGCGGTGTCGGCGCTGCGCGAACGGCGGATGGTGTCGATCACGGCGTCGAGCTGATCGAGGGCTTTCAGCAGCCCGTCGAGAATATGCGCACGGTCACGAGCGCGACGCAGGTCAAAGGCGCTCCGTCGGCGTACCACGATGATGCGGTGGTCGAGGTAGACCTTGAGCGCTTGTTTGAGTGAGAGCAAACGGGGTTCGCCGCCCACCAGCGCCAGCATGATGATGCTGAAGGTGTCTTGCAGCGGCGTCAGCTTGAACAGGCGCTCCATCACCGAGGCGGGATCGACCGCGCGCCCCAGCTCGATCGTCAGACGCATCCCCTGACGATCGGACTCGTCGCGCAGGTCGGTGATCCCTTCCAGGCGTCCATCGCGCACCAGCGAGGCGATGCGCTCGACCAGCGTCGATTTGTTGGTCTGATAGGGCAGCTCGCTGATGATGATGCGCGATTTGCCGCGTCCCATATCCTCGAAATGCACTTTGGCGCGCATGGTGATCTTGCCGCGTCCCGTCGCATAGGCACCGACCAGCGAATCGTCGCCATCCTCGGCGCCGTCCACATGGCGATAAACCAAGCCTCCGGTGGGGAAGTCCGGTCCTTTGATATGCTGCATCAGGTCTTCAACGGTTACATCTTCGAGCTGTTCCCAGTGTGCCAGCATGTGCTGTAAGGCATCACAGACCTCGCCCATGTTGTGCGGTGGGATGTTGGTGGACATGCCGACCGCGATTCCTGATGCGCCGTTGACCAGCAGACTGGGAATGCTGGCGGGCAAGACCAGTGGCTCGGTCAGGGTGCCATCAAAATTTTCACCGAAATCGACGGTATCCATATTGAGATCGACCAACAGCTCTTCGCCCATCTGTGTCAGACGGGCTTCGGTGTAGCGCATCGCTGCCGCGCCATCCCCATCGATGCTGCCAAAGTTGCCTTGCCCGGCGATCAGGGGATAACGCATCGAGAATTCCTGCGCCAGCCGCACCAGTGATTCGTAGACGGCGGAGTCGCCGTGCGGATGATATTTGCCAAGCACCTCACCGACGATACGGGCACATTTTTTGAATGGCGTATCGGCACGCAGTCCCATGTCGTACATGGCGTAGAGAATACGGCGGTGAACCGGTTTGAGTCCGTCGCGCGCATCGGGCAGCGCCCGTGCGACGATCACACTCATAGCATAGTCGAGATACGCATCACGCATCTCTTGGCTGATATTGACGGGCACCACAGCCGTTGCAGTCATGCGGTCGTCCTGAATTCGTTTTTAGGTTGTCGGGAAGTACGGGAACGCGGCTCATTCTATGCACGAACGGCGCCGCATGTCAACCGAAGGAACTAATGTTCTATTGTACCACAAATGTCGATTATAGGGACGTGATGAGCGGATCGCCTCCCAAGAATCGGTCAGACGCCGGGTGTTTATGCTTGACCGAGGCGGCGGCATAGACTATCTTTGGACAGATTAGCTGTTCAAAGGCTGCCGATGACTCTAAAATCCGCTGGTTTTCGCCCCGCTCGTCTCATGCAACCGCTGCTGAGAATGCTGCTGCTATCGCTGCTAATGGCGGCAGGCTGTGTGACGCGCACCCCGAACACCCTCAACATCACCCCTACGCCCGCATCCCTGTCTGAGGACAGCACAGCAGGGCAATCAGGCGCACAGCGCAGCGAGATGCAGGTTGCCGCGCTATCCCTGAGACAATCTGCGATTCAATCCACCGCTGTACCCAACAGCGGATTGGCACGACCGACCGTGACCTGGATGGGTCCCGTGATTGGTCCGGGTTATGTGCAGCCCCCGACGTTTGCACCCGCCCCCACCACCACACTGCTGCCGACTACGCCAGCGCCGCTGCCAAATGCAGCGACCGCACAGCCCGACGTCGCCGTCACTGGAACGCCGCTGTTCCCGGAAACGATGCCCGATCTCGACCGCAGTCGTATCGGGATGCAGATCGATCTTAATCTCGACCAGCGTGATTGGGACGAGTCGATGTACCGCATGAACGACCATATTCCGCTGGGATGGGTAAAGTTTCAGATTCCCTGGCGCGATGTCGCCCCGAACGCTCCTGGAGAGCTGAGCATCTATTGGCAGCGCACGCGCCTGTATCTCGAAGATGCCGATCGGCGCGGCTTTCGCATCCTGTTGAGCGTGGTCAAAGCCCCTCTGTGGGCACGCAGCACCCAAACCGAGGATGGTCCGCCGGACGACCCTGGTCAATATGCGGCTTTCCTGACGCAAATCCTGGGAGAGATTGGCGGGACGATCGACGCGATCGAGGTGTGGAACGAGCCTAATCTGCGCCGGGAGTGGCAGGGCACCCAGTCGTTCGACGGCGCAGGGTATATGCGTCTGTTCGTCGCGGCATACAGCGCGATCCGGGCATATTCTCCCACTATGATCGTGGTCACTGCCGGACTCGCACCGACGGGTGACGGGGGTGGCAGCCGTGACGACCGAGGGTATCTGCGTGAAATGTATGCCAGCGGCTTGGGCAATTACCGCGACATCGCTGTCGGCGCGCACCCCTACAGTTGGGCGAACCCGCCTGAAGCGGTGTGCTGCTCGAACATGGGCTGGGACGACGATCCGCATTTCTTCTACGCCGACAACGTGCGTGATTACCGTCAGATCATGGTCGATAACGGGCACACCGATGTGCAGATGTGGATCACCGAATTTGGGTATGCGACCTGGCAGGGGCTGCGCGATACGCCCTTCGGGGATGGCGATGAGTGGGTGCTGCGTAACGATCAATGGGATCAGGCGAATTACACCATTCGCACATTGGTGAACGCGCAGAGCCAGCCCTGGATGGGTCCGCTGTTCATCTGGAATCTCAATTTCGCGGTGCTGCCGGGGTTGATCGAAAATCTCGATGAGCGGGTCGCTTACAGCCTGGTGATCCCTGGCTCGGCGGGCGATCTGATCCTGGGGATCGACAACCGCACCGAGCGTCCGCTCTACTGGATGCTGCACGACGCGATCAACCCGGATATCGAGCTGGATCAATACGATTAGCCTGGGTAGACAAACAAAACGGACGCCGATAGTGGCGTCCGTTTTGTTTTCATGCGTGGGGCACGCGATCGCGTGCCCCGGTCTCGCTAGTGCCGGTTAGTCCCGATCGCCGCTGCGGGTGATAATGCCATCGTCGTCGTCGTCGTCGAAGTCGTTGACGGCATCCAGCGCGCCCTGAGCCTCCAGCGTGGTCACAGGCGCCACCAGTTCACGATCCTGGTAGGTGAAGAAGCCCGTTCCTGCCGGGATCAGCTTGCCAATGATCACGTTCTCTTTCAAGCCGTACAACTTGTCCAGCTTGCCCTCGATCGCCGCTCCCGCCAGCACGCGGATGGTGTGCTGGAAGCTGGAAGCCGACAGGAAGCTGTCGGTATTCAGCGCCGCCTTGGTCACGCCGAGCAGCACAGGCACGCCAGCAGCGGGTGCCTTGCCCTGATCGATCAACTTCTGATTCATGTCGATCAACATCAGCTTATCGATCAGCTCACCAGGGAGACGGGTGCTGTCGCCGCTGCGGGTGATCTGCACTTTGCTCATCATCTTGCGGATGATGATCTCGAAATGCTTGTCCGCGATGTTCACGCCCTGATTGCGATAGACTTTCTGCACTTCAGTGAGCAAGTACAGCGCCGTCGGCTCTTGCCCCATGATCTTCAGGATGCGGTGCGGATTCTTCGACCCTTCGGTCAACTGTTGACCTGGGTAGACTTCGCAGCCCTCGAACACGTTTTCTGCCAGACGCGAGCTGGACGGCAGCTCGTAGACTGCTTCCTGGCGCGTCTCGTAGCGGATATAGATGGTACGGCGCGGTACGGGCGTGCCGGGTACTTCCTCGATGTCCAGGAAAATCGTGCCCTGCATCTTGGCGACGATCTTTTCACCGTTGTCCTCGTCGATCGCCAGGATGGTGCCGGCTTCGACTTTCTGCCCGTCCTCGATCTTGATCGTCCAACCGGTCGTGATCGGATTTTCTTCGCTCTGGACTTCGCTCTCGATGATGGTGGCGATACGCACGCCGTCCTCACGCTTGGTCAGGCGGACGGTGCCGCCAATATCGGTAATGACGGCTTCGCCTTTCGGCTTCTTCCGTCCCTCGAAAATTTCTTCCACACGCGGGAGACCGCTGGTGATGTCACCCGATGCCTGAGCTGTACCGCCCGTATGGAAGGTGCGCAGCGTCAGCTGGGTGCCCGGCTCACCGATCGACTGCGCCGCGATGATACCGACTGCGGTGCCGATCTCGACCATATCGCCGCGACCGAGATCACGTCCGTAGCACAGCGCGCAGCAGCCGTGAATGAGGGCGCACGCCATCGGACTGCGCATGTAGACTTCTGCCAGCTTGCTCGCCTGGATCGTTTCGGCGACTTCTTCGTCGATCATGCCGTTGCGAGCGACGATCAGCTCGCCCGTTTCGGGATCGTAAATATCCTGCGCCGAGCAGCGCCCGATGATACGTTCGTAAATCTTCTGACCCGCGATATCGTCACTGCGACGGATCCAGATGCCACTGGCGGTGCCGCAGTCGGTGCGGTTGATGATCATGTCCTGTGCCACGTCCACCAGTCGGCGGGTGAGATACCCGGCGTCGGCGGTACGCAGCGCGGTGTCTGCCAGACCTTTACGCGCGCCGTGCGTGGAGATGAAATATTCCAGCGCGGTCAGCCCTTCACGGAAGTGGCTGCGAATCGGCAGGTCGATGATGCGTCCCGACGGGTCTGCCATCAGACCGCGCATCCCGGCGAGCTGGGTGATCGGACCGAAACCGCCTTTGGTCGATCCCGACAGTGCCATGACTGCGATCGGGCCGTAGGGGTTCATCACGCTCTTGATCATATCCTGGAGCGTGTCTTTGGTCTTCGTCCACACATCGATCGTGCGCTGGTAGCGCTCTTCCTCGGTGAGCAGACCACGCCGGAAGTCTTTTTCAGCGCGCTCGACGATGCCTTCGGCTTCCGCCAGCACCTCGGCGCGTTCTTCAGGGATGGTCAGGTCAGTCACCGCCATCGTGGTGCCGGAGACGGTGGCATAATAGAAGCCGCGATCCTTGATGGCGTCCACGATGTCGGTCGTCTTTTCAGAACCATATTTCTGGTATGCCTTAGCCACCAGGTCTTGCAGCTGCTTTTTACCGAGCGTATCCTGCACGAAACGCATATCGTCGGGGAGGATGCGGTTGAACAGCGCGCGTCCGGCGGTCGTCGTTTCCGGCGCCTCGGGCGTCCGGGTCGGGTCATCGTAGTAATTGCCGAGCAGGATTGGGGTGTGCAGCTCAATCATGCCCATGTTGACCAGGTACTCTACCTCGTCGATATCGACCACCATCTGACGTTCGGTCAGGTTGGCGGGGACGAGCGCATCGCCGCGCTTCTGCTTTTTGAGCAGCTTGCGGGTGTCGTAGGTATTGGCGATCATGCAGTCCACTTCGCCATCCAGCACGGCTTGAATGGTGCGATCAGTGGCATTCTGCGTGATCTTTTTCTTGCCTTGCTCGTCGGTTTCGACCACATCGTCCAGGACGATCAGTCCGGGAATCTGATAATCGAGCGACCAGAAATAGCCGGTCGTGCGCGCCGGGATGCCCACCCTGATGTCGGCAGCCATCATCGACTCGCGGCGGCGGAACTCATCTGCGCGTTCCGGCTTCGTCCAGACTTCGACGGTCGGATCCATCGTCAGGTAGTAAATGCCAAGTACCATGTCTTTCGCTGGACCGACGATCGGCTGACCGTCCGCTGGCTTGAGCAGGTTCTTGGTACTCAACATCAATTCGCGCGCTTCCTGCACCGCTTTATCGCTCAACGGCACATGGACTGCCATCTGGTCACCGTCAAAGTCGGCGTTGAACGCGGCGCACACCAGCGGATGAATCTGGATCGCCTTGCCCTCGACCAACTGTGGCTCGAACGCCTGGATACCCAGACGATGCAGAGTCGGCGCGCGGTTGAGCAGGACAGGACGCTCTTTGATCACCTGTTCCAGCGCTTCCCACACTTCGGGCTTTTCACGCTCGATCACGCGCTTGGCGCCCTTGACGTTGCTGGCGTAATTCTGTTTCACCAGGCGGCTGATCACGAACGGACGATACAGCTCCAGCGCCATCGTCTTAGGCAGACCGCATTGATCCAGCTTAAGACGCGGACCGATCACGATCACCGAACGACCGGAGTAGTCCACGCGCTTACCGAGCAGGTTGCGACGGAAACGACCCTTCTTACCTTTGAGCATATCGCTCAACGACTTCAGCTCGCGCCGACCGCGCCGGCTGAGTGCCTTACCACGCTGGCTGTTGTCGATCAGGCTGTCAACCGCTTCCTGCAGCATACGCTTTTCGTTGCGCACGATCACATCGGGCGCGCCCAGGTCGAGCAGATGCTTGAGACGGTTATTGCGGTTGATCACGCGGCGATACAGGTCGTTCAGATCGCTGGTGGCGAAACGGCCGCCATCGAGCTGCACCATCGGACGCAGGTCGGGCGGGATCACCGGCAGCACCGTCAGGATCATCCATTCGGGGCGGTTGGAACTCTTGCGCAGACTCTCGACCACGCCCAGGCGTTTGGTCGCCTTCTTCTTGCGCTGCTTCGAGCGGGTGGTGCGCACTTCTTTCCACAGCTCGACCGACATCTTTTCGAGGTCGATATTCTTCAGGATTTCATAGAACGCCTCAGCGCCCATGTCCGCCTGGAAGACGTTGTGATAGCGCTGCTTGAGCTCGCGGTAGCGTGGCTCCGCCAGGAATTGCAGCACCTCCAGGTCGGCAAGCTCGGCACGGGCACGTTCCGCCTGTGCGCGGATGCCTGCGACTCGCTCGTTGAGATCGGTCATGTGCTGGTCGATCTGAGTCGTCGATACGGCGACCAGACGATCAGCTTCGACGTTCATCTCTTTGATCTGAGTCTGATGCAGCGCATCGATCTCGGTCTGAATCTGACCGATGCGATTTTGTACCAGATTTTGAATCCGCGTGATGTGGGCGGAATCGACCGTTTCGCCCTTCGCCACCACGATGGTGTTAGCGCTGGGAAAGTCGATGTCCGATGGTGCTGGCTGCCCGATCAGAGACTCGATACGTCCCTGGACACGGCGCGCCTCGCCCATCATCTCTTCCATCATGCGCTCGAATTCGCGCTCGAAATGGACTTTGAGATCGCGTGCCTGCACCTCGTATTCGGTCATGACCTGATCGCGCTGTGTGCGCAGATCGCCCATCTGTCCTTCGAGATCGCTGCCGAGATTGGTCTCTTTGGATTGCAGCTCGCGGTCGATACGGGCGAGCGCCTTACGACGCGCCTCTTCGTCGATATTGGTCACGACGTACTGTGCGAAATACAGTACGCGATCCAGATTGCGGCGTCCCACATCGAGCAGCATCCCCAGATAGCTGGGTACGCGGCGCGTGTACCAGACGTGCGCGACCGGGGCAGCAAGCTCAATGTGTCCCATGCGCTCACGGCGCACAGCAGCGCGCGTCACCTCGACGCCGCACTTATCGCAGATCACGCCGCGATAACGCACATTCTTGAATTTACCGCAGTAGCACTGCCAGTCACGAGTAGGTCCGAAGATCGCTTCACAGAACAAACCGTCTTTTTCCGGGCGCAGCCGCCGATAATTGATTGTCTCCGGCTTGGTCACTTCACCATACGACCATGAGCGAATTTGCTCTGGTGAAGCGAGGCTGACTCGGAGTGCCCTGAACTCTTTTGCTTCCAAGGCGTTTCCTCCTCTGCGCTAGGGCGCGGTCACACGAAATAGTGGGGGTGCAGTTTCACGAGGTGGACAGACAATAAAAGAGCCGCTGAAATGTCTTTTCAGCGCCTGAGGGAAAGCCGACGACTCTATGCAAAGTCTGTGGATGACATTATAGTCTTTTGGATTGTCTCTGTCAAGAGACTCCAGAAGACTAGCGGGAAATTGTGGAAGATCGGTTGAACGTCGGTTGCGATGATTCGCCTGTCTTTCGTCGTTCAAGTGACAGGATAACCGATCTGGCGACGATGGTCAAGGGGTCTGCCGAAACATCACAATGCGACTGATACGTACGACGCCGGGGGTCAACCCGATCTCGAAACGTCGGATAGAGCGGGTGGTGTCGAGGTCATCGCCGATCGTGGTCGGCTCCCCACCGGGAAGGTCGATCTGCGTGGTTGAAAAGAGCGGCTCGGCGGCGGACAGCGAGTCGAACAGGAACAGCGTCGCGCTGTCGGTCTGCTCTTCTGGCAGCAGCTCGACCACGACCGCGCCGACGCTGTCGCGCAGCACATCGACGCGCACGCGACTCTGCACGCACGCCCCGACCACGCCGTCCAACTCCAGCAGCAGATCACCTGCCTCCTCGATGATGCGCAGACGCGCGTCAGGACAGTCGGCGCCGGGCGGCGGGGCGACCGAAAAACGCAGGTTCCATTCCGAGAAGGTGGATTCGTCGAGTATCTGCGGTGGCTCGACTACCTCGGCAGGCGGAACCAGCGCAAAATCGACCTCGAACGGCACATCTGCCAGCGTGAGGACGAACGGACGGCGGTTGTCGCGGTCGTCGGACTCGACGACTTCGGAGTCGATATCCACGACGAGCTGGGTGTTGTAGGAACCCCACCAACCGTAGCTGACTGGAAAGCTGATATTTTTACTGCCGTTGGGTGGAATGCCCTCGACCTCTCCAACCAGCGTATTGAGTTCGACCGGATCGGTCAGACTGGAGTCCCACGTCCAGTTGAAGGCGCCGGATTCGGCGCCACCTGTATTTTGGAGTGCGATGCTCAGGATGAACACCTGACCCGGCGCGGGATTGCGCGGTGAGGTGCGCAGTCGTCCGACCGTGAGATTGGGCAGCGCGGCGGGGTCGGGGGTAAGTCTGTCGGGCGTCGGCGTGTCAGGCGGGGACGGGTTCAGCAGCTGAGGCACCAGGAACACCAGTACGACGAAGATCAGCAGGGCAAAGGCAGCCGGGATCAGCGCGCGGCGCAGCGGCGATCGGCGTGTGCCGACGCTGGGAACGCCGATTGGAAAGGGCGAGTCCGGCAGCGGCGGCGGCACGCGCAGCACCTCGCCAGGACGTGGTGGGACATAACGCGCCAGGCCGTCGGTCAGGTCGGTGGGCAAGACGGCACGCACGCCCTCGGTCATGGGCACATACTGGATGTTGGCAAGCCGCGACCAGGGTTCGCCGCTCAACAGCACCGGAAAGATCGGTTTGCGCAGCCGCTCCGCCAGCAGCAGCTCGCGTTCTACCCAGTCCGATGATTCGCTTTCCACCGACATGACGACGAAAAACGCCTCGCATGAGCGGATATTTTCCTCAATCCGGCGCCACCAGCGTTCGCTCGGCACCAGCGCGGTCTCATCCATCCACACCGGAAACCCGGCGGCTTCAAGCTGACGCCGCAGCGACCGTGCAAAGTCGATATTCTGCTTGCTGTAGCTGATGAAGACGTGTTCCATCGCTGTATCCGCCGCGTATCCGATTTATGACCGAACAGAGCCGGAGCGGTCGCCTATGCTGGGCGTGCTTCGGGTTCGTCGAGTTCGTCGGCTTCCAGGTCGGCGCTCATCCCGACTCCGCCATTGACCTTGTAACGCAGGAACGACTCCATGAAGCCGTTCAGGTCGCCGTCCAGCACCGGCGCTGGATTGCCGACCAGATGACCCGTCCGGTGGTCTTTGACCATCTGATAGGGATGCAGCACGTAAGAGCGAATCTGGTTGCCCCAGCCGGCATCGACATTTTCGCCCTTCAGCACGGACAATTCCTTTTCGCGGCGCTGCCGTTCCACCTCGAACAGGCGTGCCTTGAGGATTTGCATGGCGCGCTCGCGGTTTTGCGTCAGGCTGCGCTCGTTCTGACAGGTGACCACCAGCCCGGTCGGGATGTGGGTCAGGCGGATGGCGGTCTCGTTTTTCTGCACATTCTGCCCGCCCGCGCCGCTCGATCGATAGGTCTCGATGCGGATGCTGCTTTCGGGCAGGTCGATCTCGATGTCGCCCTGAATATCGGGCCACAGCTCGATCTTGGCAAACGAGGTGTGCCGCCGCGCCGAGGCATCATACGGGCTGATGCGCACCAGCCGATGCACGCCCGTCTCGCTCTGCAGGTAGCCGTAGGCGTAGTCGCCCTTGATCGAGACGCTCATGCTCTTGATCCCGGCTTCTTCACCTTCCATCCGGTGCAGAATTTCCAGCTTGTAGCCGTTGCGTTCCGCCCAGCGCAGGTACATGCGTTCCAGGATTTGCGCCCAGTCCTGCGCCTCGGTGCCGCCCGCGCCCGCGTGGATCGCCAGGATGGCGTTTTCATTGTCGTAGGCGCCGGACAGCATCGCCTGAAAGGACATTTTCTCGACGATCGTGGTCAGATCCTCGGTCTCGTGCTGCAGCTCTGCCAGCAGCGATGGATCGTCCATGCGTGCCAGCTCGAGCGTGTCCGCGATGCGCGCGGCGAGGGTCTGCCAGCGCTCGACCTCGGATCGCAGCTTGGCGATCTCCTGCATGGTCTTTTGCGCGCCGTCGGGGTTGGTCCAAAAATCGGGATCGTTCGCCTGGTTGTTGAGACGATCCAGCTTGCGTGCTTTGGCGTCGATCTCCAGCCGCGTCATGAAATTGGCTATCGCGGAGTCGAAGCCTTCGAGAGCATTGACAATATCCATCGCTGCCGCCCTTAAGAGGTCTGATCGTCGAAAAGGCTTTCGACGAAATATTCGGGTTGAAACATGACCAGGTCGTCCATCTTTTCGCCCAGCCCGACATAGTGGATCGGCAGACCGAGATCGTGATTGATGGCGAAGACCATACCGCCTTTGGCGGTGCTGTCGAGCTTGGTGACGATCACGCCGGTGATATCGACCATCTCGCGGAATTTTTGCGCCTGCTGCAGCGCGTTTTGCCCGGTCGTGCCGTCGAGGATAAGCAGAGTCTCGTGCGGGGCATCGGGGATGACCTTTTGCGAGACGCTGCGAATCTTGGCAAGCTCGCTCATCAGATTGGCATTGGTGTGCAGCCGCCCGGCGGTGTCGATGATCAGTACGTCGATCCCGCGCGCTTTGGCGGCGCTGGTCGCATCATAGACGACGGCAGCCGGATCGCTGCCCGGTTTGTTGGCGATGACGGGTACATCGATGCGCGCGCCCCAGGTCTGCAGTTGCTCGATCGCGGCGGCGCGAAAGGTGTCGCCCGCTGCCAGCATCACCTTGCGCCCGTTGACATTGCGCAGACGGTGCGCGAGCTTGGCGATCGTGGTGGTCTTGCCGCTGCCATTGACGCCGACGATCAGGATGATCGACAGCTCGCGTCCGCTGATATTCATCGTCGGCGGACGGCGCAGCGTGTCGCGCAGCACAGTTTTAAGCAGCTTGTTGAGATCGGTCAGTTTGCGCACATTGTCTTTGCGCGCGCGCGTCCGCGTCTCGGTCAGGACGGCTTGCGTGGTCGGCACGCCCAGGTCTGCCTGGATCAACAGGCTCTCCAGGTCTTCCCAGGTATCGTCGTCGATCGCGTCTGCCCCTGTGAGAAGCTGACCGATGCGTCCAAAAAAGGACTGGCGAGTCTTCGACAATCCGTCACGAAAAATGCCCACGCTGCTGCTCCACGACACGGGAAAAGTCGCCTGTAGTATACTTGAAATGGATTCCGATTGAGAGGGTAAAACGATGGCGCACGCGGATGAATTGACTCACCTGGACGCCGACGGACGGGCGCACATGGTCGATGTCGGTGCCAAGCCGGACAGCGAGCGGGTGGCGGTGGCGCGCGGATCGGTGATGATGGCGGACGCGACCCTGCGCGCGATCCGGGAGGGCGCGATCAAAAAAGGCGACGTGCTGACGATCGCCCGCATCGCCGGGATCATGGCGGCGAAACGGACGTCCGACCTGATTCCGCTCTGTCACCCGATCGCGCTCACGCATATCGAGGTTGAACTCACGCTCGACGAACCCGCCAGCGCCGTCCGCATCCGCGCGACCGCCCGCACGATCGGCAGGACCGGAGTCGAGATGGAGGCGCTGACGGCGGTCAGTGCCGCCGCTCTGACGATCTACGATATGGCAAAAGCGATCGATCGCGCCATGCGTATCGATGGGATCGCGCTGGTCGAGAAACGCGGCGGCGTGCATGGCGATTATGTCGCGGGAGACGACTCATGACGCGGGTGCATGTGCTGCTGTTCGCCACACTCAAGGATCGCGCCGGGACGAATGCCTTCGACCTGGATGTGCCCGGCGACGCGCCAAATGTCGCAGGGGCGCGCGTCGCGCTGATCGCGCGCTTTCCGGCGCTGGCGGCGGCATTACCGAGCGCGGTCGCGGCGCGCAACGAGGAATTCGCCTTTCCGCACGAGCCGATCGCCGAAGGGGATACGCTGGCATTCTTCCCACCCGTGAGCGGCGGCGCGGGGAATATGCCCGGCACGGCGCTGCCAGAGCTGATCGAGCTGCTCGATGTGCCTTACAGCATCGACGCGATCACCGCTGCGATCACCATCGCGGCGACCGGGGCGATCTGCATCTTCAGCGGCACGGTGCGCGGCGAGACGCGCCTCGCCAGCGACGCGCCGACCGGAATTACCGAGCGGCTCGAATATGAAGCCTACGCGCCGATGGCGATCGCCAAGATGCGTCAGGTTGCCGACGAAATCCGGGTGCGCTGGTCGGGGGTGCAGGGGATCGCCATCGTGCAGCGGGTCGGCACGCTGGCAGTCGGACAGCCGACCGTGCTGATCGCCTGCACGTCGGCGCACCGCGACGGCGGCTGCTTCGAGGCGGCGCGCTACGGCATCGATCGACTCAAAGAGATCGTCCCGGTGTGGAAAAAAGAAGTGCGCCCGGATGGATCGTCGTGGATCGAGGGCGCCTACCAGCCGACACCGGACGACCGGGCGCATTGATCCGATCAGCGCGCCGTCAGCGTCACCCCGGTCGCCCCGCCGAATGCCGACGCGCCGCCGCTGCCGACATCGGCGCTTGTCCCTGCCGCCAACGCCGTCAGGCGCACGCGCGCCAGCGTAAAGGTCCCCGATGGGAAGTCGGAGAAGCGTCCGGCGGCATAATCGATCGTCCCGGCGGCATTGTCCCAGGTGGAGACGATCACCTGATCGAGCCGCGTCCCCGGCGCCACCGACTCGACGCGCAGCAGTGCCGGATCGAATGCCAGATGCACTTCCGCGCCCTCGATCGGCGTGCCGCTCGCTCGCACCTGCACCGTCAGCTCGACCGTCCGACCGACGCGCAGCGACCGGGTGCCCACGCCGAGGTTGAGCGTGACGCTGCCACGCCAAAAATGCCCACCTGCTGTTGTACTATCGGGTAGGTTTGTATCAACGATCCAGTGCTTGCGTGTATGACTTTGACTAACTGATCCCGACGACTTGCGCTTGCTACATAGGTATTTGTTGAGTCCCATGCAATCGCGCCCACATAATTGTTGTGAACCTGAAAAATGTTGATGGGTGTGGATTGAACGAACGGTTCCAGAATCACTATCTGTCCGGACTGGCTGCCGAAAGCTAACCTGGCTCCTGATGAATCATAACTCAGGCTGCCGCACTGGCGGCTATAATTTCCGATTGCGAACAGGTGCTAACCTCGATTAATTTGATACTTCCGGCTGCCATGGCGAGGAAATTACTATTTGGATGCCAGTCCATGTCGTAAATCGTTGAGGGAATAGTCTCGCACTGCAAGGAAAAAGTTTCAGAATTGTAAATACGTAATACTGAATCGGGGTCGTGGTCATATGCAGCAAACCAGGTTCCGTTTGGACTCCACTGCACTTGATGTACACCCGCTACTGAATCGCTAAACGGTAATCGAATGACGAGGGTGCCACTTACTGCATTCCAGATACGCGCGGAGTCATCGCCCGGATGTGCGCTGGCAAGGCGCGTTCCATCAGGACTCCATGAAACGTCGAACACACTTCCGCTAAAGCCAGACAGTACCAGCTGATCTACGCCAGTGGTTCGATCGACAATTTTGAGCAGCTCATTGGTGCCGCCGATCGCCAACCGCGTTCCATCAGGGCTTATTTCGACACTGACGATGCCCTGTGGAACCTGTGCGTGGATTGCACCTGCGGCAAAAAGCACAAAGTAACTCAAAATCGCCGTTATAAATCGGATGTTTCGCACCGATGGGGTCACGTTTTTCACCTTTCAACGATGTGAGTTTAGCCAGCAGGAGCTGGCTGAAGTGTAGCCGTTAGCGCACCATTGAGTAGGTGTTTCCAAGCAGTGTCTGCAAAACCACTGTTCAGCGCAATGTCCCGCTCCCGCTGCCAAACGACACGAACGACATTCCATCAGCCGTCCTTTGCCGTTAAGATAAGGCAGCACGATTAACTTTTTTTGAAGGATGGTGAGGATGAGCGGTCGAAGAGTGGTTGTCACCGGGTACGGCGTCGTGTCTCCTCTGGGACACAGCGCGTCGGAAACCTGGGAAAATATTAAAGCGGGCAAGAGCGGCGTCGGCGCGCTCACCCGGTTCGACTCAGCGACCTGTCAGGTGAAGATCGCCGCCGAGATCAAGGACTGGGACCCGACGAAATTCATGTCGCCCAAGGATGCGCGGCGGCGCGACCTGAACGAGCAGTTCGGCGTAGCGGCGGCGAAAATGGCGGTCGAACAAGCGCAATTTACGGTCGATCCCAATGCGCGCCACCGCACAGGCGTATTCATCGGGTCGGCGGTCGGCGGGATCGGCAGCTATTGGAATGAAGCGTTCAAGATATTTCAGAACAACGATCTGCGCAGCGTCTCGCCATTCGGCATTCCGATGCTGCTGGTGAACGGGTCGAGCGACATTGTGAGCATCGATATTGGCGCGCACGGACCCTCCTATACCCCGGTGTCGGCGTGCGCGACCGGGGCGGACTGCATCGGACACGCGCTCGACATGATCCGCTTTGGCAAGCTGGACGCGGCGATCGCGGGCGGGTGCGAGGCGCCGATCATCCCGATCGGGTTGGCAGCCTTCGACCGCACGGGCGCCTGTTCGCGCCTGAACGACACGCCAACACTGGCTGCCCGTCCCTTTTCCAAAGACCGAACGGGACTGGTATTCGGGGAAGGGGCGGGCGTGCTCGTGCTGGAAGAACTGGAACACGCCAGAGCGCGCGGCGCGCATATCTATGCCGAGCTGATCGGCTACGGCTCATCGTCGGACGCCTTTCATATCACCGCGCCGGAGCCGGAAGGGGTGGGCGCCAGCCTCGCCATTCAGGGCGCGCTCGACGACGCGCACATCACGCCCGATCAGATCGACTACATCAACGCGCATGGCACCGCCACCGCGCTCAACGATGTCATGGAGACCAAGGCGCTCAAACGATCGTTGGGTCAGCACGCCTACAACATCCCGATCAGCAGTACCAAGAGCATGACCGGGCACGCGATGGGTGCGACAGCGGGCAGCGAAGCGATCTTCTGTATTCAGGCGATCCTCGACAATATCGCGCCGCCGACCATCAATCTGAATGAACCTGACCCGGAATGCGATCTCGATTACGTGCCCAATGTCGCCCGCGAGGTGGGGATCGACACTGCCATGTCCAACAGCTTTGGCTTTGGCGGGCACAACGTCTCGCTGATCTTCAGACGGTTCACGGACTGAGCGCATGACGGCGGAACAATTCGCGGCTGCGATCGGGCTGACCTTTCGTGATCCGGCGCTGCTGGCGCAGGCGCTGGTGCATCGCTCGTACTGCAACGAGATCGAGGGTGGCTGCGCCGACAACGAACGGCTGGAATTCCTGGGCGATGCGGTGATCGACTTCATCGCCGGGGAAATGCTCTATCTCGACTTTCCCGATCTGCCGGAAGGTGATCTGACCCGCCTGCGCGCGTCGCTGGTCAGCGAGGCGTCGCTGGCTGCCATCGGCACGGCGATGGAGATCGGCGCGTCGCTGCGCATGGGGCGCGGGGAAGAGGGCAGCGGCGGACGATCCCGTCCGAGCATTGTCTGTGCGGCGGTCGAGGCGGTGATCGGCGCGCTCTATATCGACTCCGGTATGGAGACAGCGCGCGCGTTCGCGGTGCCGCTGCTGCGTGAACGGCTGGCACAGGTACAGGCGCGCTCGCTCGACCGTGATGCGCGCAGTGTGCTGCAGGAACGGGCGCAAGCCGCGCTCGGCTTCACGCCGCAGTATACGGTGATCGCGCAAACAGGGCCCGATCATGCACGTCAATGGACGGTGCAGGTACAGATCGGGGATCGTGTGGCGGGTCAGGGCATGGGACACAGCAAGCAGGCGGCGAGTCAGGCGGCGGCACACGATGCGCTGACGCGGATGTAGCAGGCTGTCACGCCGTGCCGTGTCGGGCGCGCATCACCGCAGCCGCACGCCTGAGTACGTGATGCGGTGATCGCTCGCCGCTGATCGCAGCACGCCCACGCCTTCCGACGGCAGGTTGCACAGCCACAGATAATCGAAGCGCGCGCGCGGCTGACCGAGCCGCTCGAATGTCGCGCCGATCTCGATCGGCAAGCCCGCCAGCGGATCGCTGAACCCCGCTGACCGCATCGCGCCGATCAGAGGCGAGTCAGGCACGTTGTGCATGGTGCCGCCCACGACCGCGCGACCGAGTTCCAATCCGCACGCCCCGCCGAGCGAGCTGGCGAAAATGGCGTTCAACTGGCGCTGCTGATCCTGCTCGCTCTGGGCGACCGCGCCTTCACCCAGATCGAACAGCGGACTGAGCCAGATGTTGTAGAGTGTCACGACGGTATCGGCATCGGGGGTGATCTGTGCGCGCTGCACCCCGGTCTGACTGCCCAGGCTCTCCAGCGGCGTGCCGTCCGAAAAGGCGATCGGCACGCGCGACAGCACTGCCAGTCCGTGCAGGTCTTCATTGGTGCCATAGAAACGGCGATCCATACCCAGGCGCCGTGCCAGCCACAGCGCCTGATCGACCCCGCCGCTCGCCAGTCGTCCGGCTTCGATCTCCTGGATCAGCACCACATCGGCGCCGCTTTCCCCGATGGTGCGGGCGATCGCTTCGCGCTGTTCGACGAAATACTCGTCGTAGCCGCCGTGCAGGTTGTAGGTGGCGACGCGGATCGTCCCGACATCGCGCACCGGGTTGACCAGCGGCGGGGTGACCGCGTTCACTGTCAGTGCGACGACCCCCGCGCTCGCCACTATCAGCAGAAACGAGGTGATCGCCGGGGCGCCCGCCGACCAGGGGATGCGATGGCGTGTCTGGATCATCGGCAGCGCTGCCAGGAACGAGGCGAACAGCAGCACGCCGAGTCCGAAGCCGCGAAAACCACGCAGCAGCGGTGGGACATAGGGATTGAGGAAGGCGAGATCCCCGCTAAAGTCGCGCACGAACGCATATTCGTAAGTGAAGTTATCGCCGAGCAGCAGCAGCGCGAATAACCACGCGCCGACCAAAAGCCAGACGCCGCCGAGTGAGCGTTCGCGTTCGCCTTTTGGTCGCGCCACCCACCACCACAGCAGCGACGACAAAAACGCGGCGAGGGTCAGCGCGACTCCGGCGATCACGCCATCCACGCGCAAGCCGACGATCAGCAGCAGTGCCAGCGTCAGCAGCCACAGCCAGCCGCGCGCTCCGGCATCAAAGCTGGCGATGAACGATCGCGCCGCCCCGCGCACCGCCGGGATGATCGGCAGCAGCGCCGCCGCGAGGATCGCCGGGGTAAAGAGCGTGTAATCGACTCCCGCGCGCGCCGCGACCGCGTTGGGCAGTCCGAACAGCGCCAGCCACACAAACAGGGATCCGGCGATCCCGACCGCGCCAGTGAGCGGTATCAGACCGCGATTGACGGCGTCGGTGCCTCCCCGTGCGCGGGCGATCAGCAGCGATGCCAATGCCAGCAGCGCGGCGGCAGCGGACAGGATAATCTGCGTATTGAGATAGCCAGGTCGCAGCGACAGATCGACGGTATCGCCAAAGGCGCGGATCACTATGTCGGCGCTGAAGCCGATCACGAACATGTAAGGCAGCACGCGCAGTCGATGGCGCGCGGTCGTCAGCAGATACAGCAGCCCGGCGCACACGGTCAGCGCGGCGGCGGCGGTGGGTGTCAGGATGCCCAGGTCGAACATCAGCAGGCGTCCGGCGATGACAGCCAGCGCCGCGACCAGCGGCATGACCGACCAGGGGACGAGGAACATCCCGATGACGGGCAGGGCGAGCAGCGCGCCCAGCGTCGTCATATCCGCCGCCACGACCACCGGATCGACCGGGAGCGGGTCGGGCAGCAGCGCGCCCGCTGCCAGCAACGTGGACACGACCGACGCGCCCGCGATCTGACTGTAGAGCGCGGCGATCAGGAATCGCGCCGCCTGTACAAAAAACAAGCCGATCAACCCGGCTTCAAGGATCATCAAATGATGCGGTTGTAGACGTTTGAACATGAATTGGTCTCATGGCGCACACGGAACTAACGCCGTAGTGTACACCGCGCCTATAATTCATGCCAAACAGGAGGAAATCATTATGGAACATGTTCACACGATTTTGAGCGGTGGCACGGTCGTCACCATGGATACGCGCTTTGCACTATTTATCGACGGCGCCGTCGCCATCCGCGACAATGCGATCGCCGCTGTCGGCGTGCGCGCCGACATCCTGGCGCGCTTCAGCGCCGATCAGGTCATCGACACAACCGGAAAGTATGTCTTGCCCGGCTTGATCAATGCGCATACGCACGCGCCCATGACGCTGTTACGCGGGCTTGCCGACGATTTGCGCCTGGACGTGTGGCTGCTGGGCTACATGATGCCGACCGAACGCGCCTTCGTCACGCCGGAATTCTGCACCTTAGGGACGCTGTTAGCGTGCGCGGAAATGATCCGGGGTGGGGTGACGACCTTCGCGGACATGTACTATTTCGAGGAAGTGATCGCCGAGGCGACCGCCCGCGCCGGGATGCGCGCCGTCCTGGGACAGTCGATTCTGAAATTCCCGACCCCCGACGCGGAAAGCTACGACGACGGACTGGCACGCTGTCGCGCTTTCATCGAGGCATGGCGAGGACACGCCCTGATCACGCCCGCGGTCGCGCCCCACGCGCCCTATACCAATCCCGACGAGTCGCTGCGTCTGTGTACCGATCTGGCGCGGGAATACGACGTACCGCTGCTAATCCATCTGGCGGAAACCAAGCTGGAGGTCGAAAACAGCGTCAATGACACCGGCGCCAGTGTGGTCGAGCATATGGGGGATGTCGGACTCTTCGCCGCAAAGGTGCTGGCTGCCCACTGTGTGCATATCTCGCGCGCGGAGATGAAGATTCTCTATGAGGGCGACGCCGGGGTCGCGCACTGCCCAACCAGCAATCTCAAGCTCGCCAGCGGTATCGCCCCGGTGACCGCGATGCTGGCGCATGGTCTCAAGGTTGGAATCGGCACTGACGGTGCCGCCAGCAACAACGATCTTGATATGTTCGAGGAAATGCGTCTCGCCGCCATTATCGCCAAGACCGACGCCAATGATCCGACCGCTTTACCCGCCCGTGACGCGCTGCTGATGGCGACCCGTCAGGGCGCGGCTGCCTTGTTTCTCGACGCAGTGACGGGCAGTCTGGAGGCTGGCAAGCGCGCCGATGTGATCGTCATGGATGCCGATCCGCTGCATAACGCTCCGCAGTTCATGCGCGACCCCGACGCGGTGTATTCGCGGATCGTCTACGCCGGACATGCGTCCGATGTCACCGACGTGATCGTCGATGGGCGTTGGCTGATGCGTGATCGCGTGCTGCTGACGATCGATACCGAGTCGGTGCTGCGCGAGGCGCGGGGCGTCGCCGCCCGGATCGACGACTTTTTGCGCGAGCGCGAGTCCAGTGTCCTGAGCAAGCTGCTGGCTATTGGTGGCTTGCGTCAGGGGGAGAGCTTCGAGGTGCAGGTGAAAGCACGTCTGGGATCGGCGCGGATCGAAGATCTGATCGCGCACGCGGATGTCGAGGTGATCAAGCATCATCATTATCTGCAATACGACACCTATTTCCTGTTCGACGATCCGGCACAGGGACGGGTGCGCTATCGTGAGGATGTCGCCGCCGACACGCCGGATATGGCGAGCAGCAGCCGCGCCCGTCTGACTCTGACCACCCCGGACAACGAGCGCCAGTTTCATGGAACGACGGTGCTGTCCCATTCGCGTTTCATCGCGGACGCCACCAATACGCTGCGCTTTTACCGCGAGTATTTCCGCCCGATCGAGGAGCGCGAGCTGCACAAGGATCGCCAGCGCTATCATCTGCTGTATCAGGGCGTGCTGTTCTACGTCAATATCGACACCGTGACCAAGCCCGCGCTGGCGGCGCGCTACATCGAGATCAAGAGCCGCACCTGGTCGGCGCGCGACGCCGAGGACAAGGCGGAACGAATCCAGGCGATGCTGGCGATCCTTGGTATCACGGCGGACGACGTGGTGCGCGAGGGGTATCTGGAGATGGCGAACGGCTAGACGAGCGATGTTACACACAATTTGCACATGACGGCGGACAGTTTTACATTTTCTGAATAAACGGAATCGCAGCGCTCCAGGCTGATGGTCGGGGACAGTGGACGCCCGCGTTCACTGTCTTTTTGATCATTCTGAACATGAGGATAGAATCAATCCAACGTAAATCGATCGTATATAGTGAATACCCATCGTCACCGCACACCACGAGGACTCATGACCGCCGAACAGGATCGTTTAGGGCAGCATGAAGCATGGACACGTTGGGGACCGTATCTGAGCGAACGGGCATGGGGCACCGTCCGCGAAGATTACAGCGCACATGGCGAAGCGTGGGATTACTTCCCGCACGACCATGCGCGATCGCGCGCCTACCGTTGGAATGAAGATGGGTTAGCCGGGATCAGTGACAATGAAGGGCGACTGTGTTTCGCGCTGGCGCTGTGGAACGAACACGATCCTATCCTCAAAGAACGACTGTTCGGCGTGACGGGCTCGGAAGGCAATCACGGCGAAGATGTCAAAGAGGTCTATCACTATCTCGACAGCACCCCGACCCACAGCTACATGAAAATGCTGTACAAATATCCCCAAGCCGCGTACCCCTATGCGCGCCTGCTCGATGAGAGCCGCCAGCGCGATCGCGTCAAAGCGGAATACGAGCTGATCGATACGGGCGTGTTCGATGATCAGCGCTATTTTGATGTGTTCGTCGAATATGCCAAAGCCGCGTCCGATGACATCCTGATCCGCATCACTGTCCACAATCGCGGCGCCGCCGACGCGCCGATCCACCTGCTGCCGACGCTGTGGTTTCGCAATACCTGGTCATGGGGGGACGGTGATGATCGTCCGCGTGTCAGCCGCCTCGCCGGGCGACCCGATCCAACCATCCTGGTCGAGCATCCGGTATTGGGCGCTTATCATCTCAGCTGCGAAGGTGCCGACACGCTGCTGTTCACCGAAAATGACAGCAACAACGCGCGGCTGTTCGGCTCATCTGGCGGGCAATTCAGCAAAGACGCCTTTCACCGCTATCTCATCGACGGCGAGTCCGATGCTGTCAACACGGCGGAACACGGCACCAAGTCGGCGGTGCATCTTGTGCGAGTCATCCCGGCAGAGGGATCGGTCGCTATCCGGCTGCGTCTGACCCATCAGAACGAATCCGTGCCTCAGGAGACGGCGGTCGGCGTTTTTGCCGATTTCGACTCGATCTTCGACGCTCGCCAGCGTGAAGCGGACGAGTTTTATGCGGCGATCCAGCCCGCTGCGCTCGACGCCGATACCGCTCAGGTGCAGCGCCAGGCATACGCCGGGATGTTGTGGTCGAAACAGTTCTATTATTTCGATGTCGATCGCTGGCTGCAAGGCGATCCTGGTTTCCCGCCGCCGCCCGATCGTCAGTATGGACGCAACCGTGAATGGCGCCATCTCAACAACGCCGAGGTGATCTCCATGCCTGACAAATGGGAGTATCCCTGGTATGCCGCCTGGGATTTGGCGTTTCACTGTATCCCCTTGGCGCGTGTGGACAGCCAGTTTGCTAAAGATCAGCTCGTCATGATCCTGCGCGAGTGGTATCAGCACCCCAATGGACAGATTCCCGCTTATGAATGGGCATTCGGGGATGTCAACCCGCCGGTGATTGGGTGGGCGGCATGGCGCGTGTATCAGATCGACAAGGGACAGCGCGGAACGGGTGACAGGGCGTTTTTAGAGCGCGTGTTTCACAAGCTGATGCTCAATTTCACCTGGTGGGTCAACCGTAAAGACGCCGAAGGGCGCAATGTCTTTCAGGGTGGTTTCCTGGGACTGGACAATATCGGCGTGTTTGATCGCAGCGCGGCGCTGCCAACAGGCGGGTACATCGATCAGAGCGATGGTACGAGCTGGATGGCGATGTTCGCGCTGAATCTGACGGTGATCGCGCTGGAACTGGCGCAGACCAATATCGTGTATGAAGATATTGCCACTAAATATTTCGAGCATTTCCTGTATATCGCCGGCGCGTTGATCGATCTGGGCGGATCCGGTCTGTCGCTGTGGGATGAACAGGATCAGTTTTTCTACGATGTGCTGCGCGCGCCTGGCATGGCGCCGATCCATCTGCGCATCCGTTCGCTGACCGGTCTGATCCCGCTGCTGGCAGTCGAAGCGATCGATCCAGTGATGTTGAACGCCGTGCCAGGCTTCAAAACTCGGCTGGAATGGTTTCTGGCAAACCGCCCCCATCTGGCGAACCTGGTCTCACGCTGGCAGGTGCCGGGTGAGGGCGAACAGCGCTTGCTGGCGCTGGTGCGCGGCAGCCGGCTGAAGCGGCTGCTGCGGCGCGCGCTCGACCCGGCGGAATTCCTGAGCGATTATGGCATCCGCTCGATCAGCCGCGTCCACGCCGATCAGCCGTACACGCTGCACGCGGGAGGAACGACCTATGTCGTGCGCTACGAACCCGCCGAGTCGCAGAGCGGCTTATTTGGCGGCAACTCCAATTGGCGCGGGCCGATCTGGTTCCCAATCAACTATCTGCTGATCGAGTCTCTGTACAAGTTTCATCGCTATTATGGAGACGACTTCAAAGTCGAGTGCCCGACCGGATCAGGTCAATTCATGACCCTGCGAGAAATTGCCGACTTTCTTTCGCGTCGGCTGATCGCGCTGTTCACGCGCGGTGCCGACGGGCGCCGTCCGTTCAATGGCTATCATGCGCTCATGCAGACCGATCCGCACTGGCGCGATCATCTGCTTTTTCACGAGTATTTTCACGGCGATACGGGACGCGGACTGGGCGCCAGCCATCAGACCGGGTGGACGGGACTGGTCGCTGATCTGATCCATCAGCAGGCACACCCGGACGAAGACCGCTGATCTCAGGCATGTCGCAGGGACGCATCACGATGCGTCTCTGTGGAAAACCATCTGCATTCCTTTCATTTCCAGTCACTTACAGGCAGCCAATCGCATCGCACAAGGAGCAGGAACAATGAAAGCCGTCGCCATCACGCCACGCCAGGCACGTACCGCTTTTCTGGTCGATCTGCCCGCGCCGAGTCTCGACGAAATTCCTGAGGGACGCGGCGTGCTGGTCAGGATCATCATGATCGGGCAGGACGGCACCGACAAAGACCTGTATCTCGGTCAGTATGGCGCGCCGCCACCTGGTTTCGATTACCTGGTGACGGGACATGAATGTCTCGGACAGGTGACGGCTGTGGGCGCCAACGTGCGCGGATTAGCGGTCGGAGATTACGTCGTGCCGACGGTGCGTCGTCCAGGTGGCTCGATCTACGACGTGATCGGCACCAATGATATGACCTCGGACTCGACTTATTTCGAGCGCGGCATCAATCTGCGTCATGGCTTTCTGACCGAGCAGTTCGTCGAGGATCAGGAATTCCTGGTCAAGGTGCCGGGCGAGCTGAAAGACGTGGGTGTGCTGCTGGAGCCAATGAGCATCATCGAAAAGGGTATCATCCAGGCATACGAGATTCAGCGGCGCCTGAAGGTCTGGCGTCCGCGCCGCGCGGCTGTGATCGGGGCGGGTCCACTGGGTATCCTGGCGGCGTTGGGGATGGTGCTGCACGGTATCGATGTGACCGTGTTCGCCCGTTCCGAGCCACCGACGCAAAACTCGACCCTGCTCACCGAGATCGGCGCGCACTACATCAGCACGCGCCAGACCAGCATGGCGGACGCGGCGGGCGTGGGCGGTTACGACATCGTGTTCGAGGCGAGCGGGTCATCCCCGCAAATGTTCGAGGGGGCAGGCGTGCTGGCGAAAAATGGCGTGCTGATCCTATCGTCGATCACTGGGGGCAGCACCAGGACCGAGGTCGGCAGTGACAGGCTCAATCTCGATTTTGTGCTGGGCAACAAGGTCATGTTCGGCACGGTCAATGCGCATCGCGGTTATTTTGAGCAGGGCGTCAGTGACTTTGCCACGACGATGGCGTCATTTCCGGGCTGGCTGCCCAAGCTGCTGACACATCCTATCGACGGGCTGGACAATTACGCGGCGATGTTTCAGACGTTGGTCGAGGTCAAAGAGGCGATCAAGGTGCATGTGATCGTCTGATTTACAGCACCGGCTCGGAGTCGGCACGTCACGCCGACTCTGGGACGGGTTCGCCAGTAGCTATCCTTCGCTGGCACTGCTCACCCTCCCAGCCGGAACCCATGCCCACGCACCGTCACCACATAATCCATTTTGGAATCGAGGTCACTCAGACGATCGCGCAGACGACGGATCAGCGCGTCGATCGCCTGTTCGCTGACCCCTTCACCGTAGGCATCTGGCCAGACGGTATCGATCACCTGTTCGCGGGTGCAGATTGTCCCGGCGTTCAGATACAGCAGTTCCAGGAGGCGGTACTGGGGTGGACTCAGCGGTGGATCGAGTTCAACCTGATTGATGAATACCCGCCGTGAGGCAGTATCGATGCGCAGCCCGCTGCCTTTCTCGAACCCATCCACCTTCGAGATCGGGGCGGTGAAATTCGAGCCAACGAACTCGATATGGGTACTGGTCCCTAATTTTATTTTGTCGCCATTGTGCAGCGCGCGCGTGCCTTCGAGCTTTTCCTCATTGACCCAGGTGCCGTTGCGACTTTCGAGGTCTTCGATGTAAAAGGCTTCATTGTGCTTGTAGATGCGCACATGCTGGCGCGATACCTCACGCTCCGCGATTACGAGATGACACGAATCATCGCGTCCGAGCAGCGCTTCATCCAGCTCCACCGTCCACCGTAGGTCGAGCTTCCCCTGCTGCTGCACGATCAGCACTGGACGATCGGAACTGGTATCGGACATGACGCTGCCGCTCCTCGATGACTTTGGATGGTCGCAGAAAACACACCATAAATCTGACTCGCTCAATTATAGCAAGTTTCCGTCTAGGGCGCGGGGATGTCCCCACGTCCTATGCCCTGCGGTGCCGACTCTACGATACCCGTCCACAGCCCCTGATCGCGGAAGATCGGCGTGGCGTTGGGGATCGGTGAGGTATTGATTGCACCATTGATATTGTTGCGATAATATGCGAAAACCTGTGCGCTGCCGCTGCTGGCATTCGGATCGATCAGGACGTTGCCACCGGGGAACTCGACCGTGTGCAGACAGCGCTGACGGGGCGCCAGGATGCGCAAGCTCGACTCCGGCACCGATCCGCTGTCCTGACGCGGCAGTCCCGCACTCAGCGAATTACCGGGATTGAAGACAATGCCCAGTCCGCTGGTATTATTGTCTCCGACGATCACGCGCTGGGGGTCATATACAAACGCGACGCTGCCGACGGTGTTGTTGGTCACTGCGATCGTCACCCACAGCGATCCCGCCGCATCCGAGGGCACACCGCTGGTGCGCACGCTCAGGCTGATCGGCTCACCAGCGGATCGACCGAGCAGCGATTGATGGTTGGCGCGATCATCCGCTGTACGCAGGCTGCTGCATGGCACGCCCTCGTACAACTGCGGCAGGATCGACGCCACCAGATTGGGGAGATAGCGCGGCATAAAGAATAGCAGCGCCACCACCAGCATCACGCCGACGACGAAATTGCGATTATCGCCACCACGAAACAAAGTACAGCCCTCCAGGTCGATCAGTCGTTGGATACTTCAAATGGGTTACGCTCACGCGATCAACCGCTCTCCAGCCAATGTGCCGTCTCAATGATGAGACGCTCCACATCCAACGTTTCTCTATTGTGCCACAAAACCCCGTGATCATGCCCACGAAACCAGGCAAGCTGGCGGCGGATGAAGCGGTGTGTGGCGATCCTGGCGTTGTATAAAGCGGTCTCCAGCGGTACTCCGTCGAGCAGATAAGCGGCGATCTGCCCATAGCCGACCGCGCTCATAGCGGGCAGACTCCGATCATAACCGCTATCGAGCAGCGTGCGCACCTCGTCGATGAATCCGTCCGCGATCATCTGATCCAGACGACGGTCGGCGCGCTCGCGCAGCGCGTCACGGTCGAGTGCCAGCCCGATCACACGCACACGATAGGGCGGGGGCAATTTCATGCGTTGGGCGCTGAACAGCTTCCCTGTGGCGTCGATCACCTCTAAAGCGCGGATGATGCGGCGCAGGTTGTTGGCGTCGATCAGATCGGCGGCATCAGGGTCGAGCGCGCGCAGTCGTGCGTACAGGGCTGAGATGCCTTGCGCATCGGCTTCGGCGGCGAGTGCGGCGCGCTTTTCGGGATCAGGTGGGACTCCGGGTGGTGTCCAGCCTTCGAGCAGTGCAGTGATGTACTGTCCTGTACCCCCGACCAGCATCGGCAGCTCACCGCGCGCATCGATATCGTGAATGGCGGCGTTGGCGTGGCGTTGGTAGGTCGAGAGCGAGACATCCTCGTCGGGGTTAGCAAAGTCGATCAGATGGTGCGGGGCAGACGCGCGTTGATCGAGCGTGGGTTTGGCAGTGCCAATGTCCATGTGACGATAAATCTGGCGGCTGTCGGCGCCGATGATCTCACCAGCAAGGCGCTGTGCCAGGGTGATCGCCAGGTCGGTCTTGCCGACTGCGGTCGCGCCCCATATCACCAGCAATGGGATCGGCGGGCTACCAGCTAAAGGCATCAGGAATATGATCGATTCGTGGCGGAGGCGTCAAGGTCACCGCGATCACGTCGAAACGCCAGATCACATCGTCCAGCTCGTGAACCGATAGATACGTCTGTGCAGCCGCGATCAGGATGCGCTGCTTGCGCCCGGTGATATTTTCCAGCGGTTGCGCATCATGCGCCCATCGCGTCTTGACCTCGACGAACACAGTGGTGGCATCAGGCGCGACCATGACCAGATCGATTTCGCCAAGACGGGTACGCCAGTTGCTGGCGATCAGACGGAAACCCTGGTGCTGGAGATAACCCGCTGCCAGGATTTCGCCGCGCTGACCGAGCTGGTGCCGTGCGTTCGCCATTTATTTGACGGGCTTACGGAATTTGTAGCCATAGACGATCATGCCCTGCGCGCCCTCGGTGGTCAGCCTGCGCGTGACCATCTCGACGCGATCGCCGATCGCGGGTGGGGCGTCCAGGTCGGTGAGCTGCGCGGTGACGAGCGTGCCTTCATCGAGCTTGATCAGCGCCAGCACATAGGGCGCCTGATCCTCGAAGCCTTCTGGCGCCTCGCGCACGGTGGTGAAGCTGTAGATCACACCCGTACCCGCAAAGGTAAAATTTTCAGCGCCGACGGCGACGACCGGACGGCGTTCAATGGTCATGAGGTTAGGCTTTCACCGGGATGCGCACAGCCTGTGACTGAAGCGTGATCGAGTCTGGCTGCGTGTTGGTCAGGACCGGACGTTCGTTGAGGCGGACATCACCGTTGCTAAAACGGACGCCTTGAAGACGATAACGCTTGGCATTCATCCGCCAGTGCCGTGAGATCTGCATTGTAGATGCTCCTGAGGTTGCCCAATTCAGTGGGCTGAATCATCGGACTATGTTTGTGCAAGAGCGCACAATTGCAGGAATTATAGGACGCCAGCCCTGTCAAAAACTCTCAGACAAGGGATAAGAGAGGTGTCCGAGCCTGTCAAAACCCCTCTCATCTCCGCTTTATTCACAACGCCAATACGTGAGTAAAGGCGCTGCTGCCCACGCCGCCTACACTCTGTATCAATGCAATCTGTGCTTGCGCGACCTGATTGGCGCCTGCCGTGCCACGCAACTGCATCACCGCTTCGACCGCCTGATATAATCCGGTCGCGCCGACCGGGTTGCCGCGGCTTTTTAGCCCGCCAAAAGTGGCGATCGGCAGGTCACCCGTCAAGCCGATGCTGGCATCTGTCGCCAGCTTCCAGCCCTCACCACGCTCCGCAAAGCCAGCAGCTTCCAACGCCAGCGCCGCCATAATGGTGAACGAGTCGTGCAGCTCGAACAGATCGATCTGATCGCGGGTGATCCCCGCCATCGCCAACGCCGCCGCTGTCGAACGCTCGATCGCGCCCAACCACAGCGGATCATCGCGCTCCGCCAGCGCCAGCGAGTCGGTCGCCGCGCCGCTCCCAACCAGGCGCACGGGCTGCGGCACCAGGTCGGCAGCCCGTGCGTGTGAGGTCAGGATCACGGCGGCGGCGCCGTCGGCATCCGGGGCGCCGTCGAACAGGCTGACCGGATCCGCGATCATGGGCGCTCTGGCGAACGATCCCGGCTTGAGGATATTGCGGTACATCGCTCCGGCGAATTTGGCGCCGTTGGCATGAGCGTTGATGCTGAAACCTTCAAATGCGCTCAATTCCAACTCGTACTCGTACATATAGCGGCGCATCAGCAGGGCGGCGAGGGCGGACAGCGTGGCGCCGTGCAGCGCTTCATCGTCCGAGTCCAGGCTGACGGCGCGGGCGCGCACACGGGCGGCACCGATCATGTCGGTCGATTTTTCCACGCCCAGCACCATTACCGTCTCTACCAAGCCCGATGCGACCGCCAGATACCCGGTGCGCAGCGCGGCGCCGCCGCTGGCGTCCGCTGCCTCGATGCCGATCGCCTCGATACCCCGCAATCCAGCGTAATCGGCGATCAGCGGGGCGAGGTGCGACTGCGTGCTGATGCTGGCGCCAAAGGCATTGGCGACGTAGAGTGCATCGACCGTTTCCAACCCCGCGTCTTGCAGGGCAGCGCGCGCGGCGTCCGCCGCCAGATCGCGCAAGCCCTGATCCCAAAGTTCTCCGGTCGGGGTCGATCCAATTCCGACAACTGCCACTTCACGCATGGTTATTTCCCTTTACATCTTCAGCAAGCCGCGATAGCGGCAGTAGGTGGCATAGTCGATCGGTGTGCGCCTGGCGATGTAGTCGCGGGTGCGCAGGGCGCGATCGCGCGCGGCGTCGATGCGGTCGGTGACCACCAGGTCAAAGGCGTCCGATCCGGCGCCGCTGCCATAGCTCAACATCAGGATGCGATCGCCCGCCTGTGCTTCGTCGAGAATGGCGGTTAAGCCGATCATGCACGACCCGGAATAGACGTTGCCGATCTCGTCCGCCAGCAGACCCGTGCGCATTTGTTCGTCCTTGAAACCGAGCAGCCCGGCGGCGCGCTGCGGAAATTTCACATTGGGCTGATGACACACCACCGAGGTGTAATCCGCCGCCGTCGTGCCCATCATCTCCATCAACGCGCGTCCGGCGCTGACGACATGGTGAAAATAGGCGGGTTCACCTGTAAAGCGTTCGCCGTGCGACGGAAATACCTCGTCGGAACGACGCCAGAAGTCGGGGGTATCGGTGACGTAGCTGTAACTCCCCTGATAGACCGCGACCGCTTCATCGGCGGGTCCGAGCAGAAAGGCGGCGCCGCCTGATGCCGCCGTATATTCGAGCGCGTCGCCGGGGCGGGATTGCGCGGTGTCCATGCCGATGCTGAGTGTGTACCGTCCCATGCCGCTGCCGATCAAGCCAATGCTCGCCTGTACCGCCTCGGTGCCGGCTTTACAGGCGAATTCCCAATCGGCGGCTTGAATGTTCGGTCCGGTGCCGATGCTCTCCGCGACAATCGTGCTGGTCGGCTTGACCGCATAGGGGTGACTTTCGCTGCCGACCCACACCGCGCGCAGCAGCGTCGGATCGATAGCGGCGCGTGCGACCGCGTTACGCGCGGCTTCGATGCTCATGGTGGTCACATCCTCGTCGGGACCGGCGACGGCTTTTTCCTTGACTGGGCTGCCCGCTGCGACGCCCGTCCACAGCCTGGCGATCTCCGTCCCCGGCAGACGAAACCGGGGGACATAGGCGCCGTAGCCGACGATGCCGACCGCGCGATCGGGGCGCATCAGAAAATTGGTGGCACGACCAGAGGTGTTCATAGGCTGCATGATGTTAGCTTCCTCTCAATTCTGTCAGAATGACTCCCGCGCGTTCGGCACGGATATTGTTTTCGGCGGTCATGCGCGCCACTACATGTGCAATCTCGCTGCCAACTGCACCAGCGGCGACCGCGATCTGGCGGGCGTGCATCCGCATGTGTCCGCGCTGGATGCCCTCGGTGGCGAGCGCGCGCACGGCGGCGAAATTCTGTGCCAGCCCGACCGACGCCATGATCCCGGCGAGCTGACCCGCCGACTCGATCCCCAGGATTTTCAGCGCCACGCCTGCTGCCGGATGTACGCGCGTCGCCCCACCGACGATGCCGACGCTCATCGGCATTTCCAGGCGGGCGCGCAGATTGCCGTCGGCGTCGCGCCAGAACTGCGACAGGCTGGTATAACGTCCGTCGCGGGCGGCATAGGCGTGCGCGCCCGCCTCGAGCGCGCGCCAGTCGTTGCCAGTGGCGATGGCGACCGCATCGACGCCGTTCATGATGCCTTTGTTGTGCGTGGCGGCGCGGTAGGGGTCCGCTTCGGCAAAGGCGCCCGCCTCGATCACTGCCTGAACCACTTGATCGCCCGTGAGCGAGTCGGTCGCCAGCGACGATGCCGGGATTATGCCTTCGGATGCGGCTTTGCGACGGTCGGTCAGGTTGCTCAGGATGCGCAGCAGCGCCCGCCCGCCCGTGAGCGCCTCGACGTGTGGCGCCAGGTGTTCGACGGCGGTGTTGACGGCGTTGGCGCCCATCGCATCACGCACATCCATCAGCAGATGCACGATCAGCATCGCGCCCGCGCCGGTATCGGGCAGCAGCCGTACCTCGATGTCGCGCGCCCCGCCGCCGCGTCGGACAATGCTGCCGCCAACTTCGTCCGCCAGCGCCAGCAGCCGCATTTTGTTGGTTTTGATGGCGCCCGCCGCGACATAGAGATCGTCGATATCCAGCAGTTGAATCTGACCGATCATAATCGGTTCGTCCACTGTGGTGGTAAAGCCGCCGCCGTCGCGGAACAGCCGCGCGGCATTGCTGACCGCCGCCACGACCGACGGCTCCTCGACCACCATCGGAATGAGACGGTCGATGCCGTCGATCAGAAAATTGGTGGCGATCCCCATCGGCAGGGCATAGACGCCGATCGCGTTTTCGACCATGTTGTCGGCGGATGCGGCTGACAGCCCGCGCACGCCGAGCAGGATGGCGGTCTCGTCGGGAGTCAGATTCGCCCAACGCGCGACGACTGCGGCACGCTCGGCAAGGGGACGTTTGTAGAATCCGGGAAGGCGTGAGGTATGTTGTTCGCTCATGCCACGATCCTAGCCTATCGAGTCTGCAAATAACTATCGAGATCGTGAAACACGGCGCAAATGCTTAGGAGCCGTTCATCTGGGAAGGGTACAGGGGATGCAGGGTGACTGTCAAAAGCTGCATCTGCGATCAAGAGAGGGATCGGCGCGCAGCCACTCACCCTCCCTAATCGAAAAAGAACGGCGATCGCAGCCATTCAGCAGTGGCGATCGGGCTGTCGAGATGCAGATCGATGCCGTTGACGCGGGTGTCATCGATGGAGATCGCCAGCAATCCTAAATGGGGCGTGAAGGTGAATCGATCCTGCAATTCCGCGTTGCTGGGTCCCTGACCGGTCGCGCTTAAGAAGATGGGCACCTCCTCGCCAGATGCACGGCGATTGAGCGTGTAATCGCCTACAGGCGGCAGACCGGACAGGTGCAGATTGGTGCGCATCTGCACATAGGGTACCTCAATCAGCTCGGTACGGAAATCGCATTCACTGAACTCGTTACCATCAGCCGTTGTAAATAATCGACAGGTGTCATAATCGGTGACTTGCATGTCGTAATGGTCAAAGTACGGGCTGCCCACCACGCGCGGGTGCCGCTGCACGCCAGCGCTGGTGCTGGCGCGCTGACTATGCTGAGCATAAGCCGCATGATCATCAAGACGATACGGCGCATGGACTGTTCCTTCAACGAGGGTTTGAACTGACGGATTGCCACCAATTCATATTTTTAGTAGGACTTAACGACTAAGTTGGGCGGCAGGATTTTTAAGAAGTCTTTTTGATTATCCGTGTAGATAGGGATGTTCAAACGATGGCATACGGAAGCAATAAAACAATCATTGACCCCAATTCCCTGACTGAGCCGATAAACTTGCATCTGTTCTATAGCCCAATCGATATCACTGGGGAGAACATATTCCATGTCAAACTGGTTAAGAATATCTTTGCATCTCTCCCGTTTATCCTTACTTACTGCCCCGTACAATGCTTCCATCCATGTAATCGGCGTCACGGCAAACTTATCCGTCAATGTGCTGTACCATGCGATCGCCGCTGGGTTTTTGCGAAACAAGTGAAAGACGACCGTTGTATCGACAATCCCAACGGTCATTCCGCTTCATCCCAGTTTAGACCGCGCTTCAATTCTTGATCGCGGCGAATTTGCTTGACCCATTCCGTTGCATCTTCGAATTCGGGGTGGATCATCTCAATCGGACCCCATTCATTCATCTTCCGCACCAACATCTCTCCCCAGCGTTCTTCGGAGGATAGATCGTTCGTCGGCTCCAGCTCGATGTCATGTTCAATCGACGAAGCGATACGCTCGATCAGTTGAACACGTTGTCTTGGCGACAACTTTAATGCGAATTCCAGGACTTGTTCCACTGATCTTGTGTCTTTTTGCATCGTTAACCCTCCCCGGATGGTGTAGAATACTTCTCGGTTGTTTATAAGTGAGGGTAATACTGCTCCCTCTCGGCAGGCTTGCGCTGAAAGAGGAAGCAGCGGTGAGGGGGCGAAACGATGTGGTGTTCGTAATGCTTTGATCCGCTGTTAGTCCGGCAGAATCCGCGTATTCAGCAGCGCATCCAGCCATACCACGAATACCAGCCCGATCGGGAAGCCCGTCCAGAACAGATATTGAAAGCCGTACTTGTCGAGCGGAATGGCGTTGCCACCCTGTACAGGTACGGTCGGCAGCAGCACCAACACGATCAGCGATGCAACTGCGAAACCGAGTACCATCGAGACGCCCCACACGATCAGACGCTTCAGCAGCATGAGCGAAACTCTCCTCGCTAAACCCGCCTGGGCGGGCGTAAGTATCATTCTGATTGTGAAAACTTTAGCGTAGTTCTCATCAATTGGCAAGCGGCGCGAATACCCTTTTGTCCCCGACGGTGTTATCTTTATGATTCAAGTTTTTGTAACAATTCATCGTTCGCATACATGCAGTGTCGCGCCTCTCAGTGCGGCTTGACAAGATGAAGGGATACCTCATGGCTGACCTGTTCGACAAAGCAAAGAATTACAAAACCGCAAAAGAAGCGATGGCGCTGGGCATTTACCCCTATTTTCGGGCACTCAGCGACACCGAAGGTGCGGTCGCCACGTTTGAAGGTAAAGAAGTGGTGATGATCGGCTCCAATAATTATCTGGGGCTGACCACCGATCCGCGGGTACGTCAAGCCGCCGTCGAAGCTGTCGAGCGCTACGGCACCAGCGTGACCGGATCGCGCTTCCTCAACGGCACACTCGAATTGCATCTGGAACTCGACAGGCGACTCGCCGCGTTCGTCGGCAAAGAGGCGGCGCTGGTGTTCTCGACCGGGTATCAGACGAACGTCGGTACGATCAGCGCGCTGGTGAGCAAGGGCGATTATGTGATCGTCGATAAGGATGACCACGCCAGCATCGTCGATGGCTGCCTGATGTGCCGGGGTGAGATGAAGCGCTTTCGCCATAGTGACACCAGCAGCCTGGAAGATGTCCTGAGCCGCCTGCCCATGGATGCGGGTAAGCTGGTGGTCGTGGACGGCGTGTACAGCATGGGCGGTGACATCGCGCCGCTGCCGGAAGTGGTCGAGATTTGCAAGCGCTACGGCGCACGCATCATGGTCGATGACGCGCACGGCATCGGCGTCACCGGCGGCGGACGTGGCACGGCATGGCAATTCGGGCTGACCAACGAGGTCGATCTGATCATGGGCACGTTCAGCAAGAGCTTTGCCTCGATCGGCGGTTTCATCGCGGGATCGGCGGAGGTGGTGCATTACATCCAGCATCACGCCCGTTCGCTGATCTTCTCGGCTGCCTTGCCCGCGCCCCAGGCTGCCGCCGCGCTCAAGGCGTTGGATATCATGGAGACCGAGCCACAGCACGTCGCCAAGATGTGGGACAACGCCGAATATATGCGCGCGGGTCTCAAGGAATTGGGTTACAACACCGGCAAGAGCAATACGCCGATCATCCCGATCATGATCGGGGAAGACTTTCGTACCGTCATGGCATGGCATGCGCTGATCGAGGAAGGCGTCTACACCAATCCAGTGCTGCCGCCCGGCGTGCCGCCATCGAGCAGTCTGCTGCGCACCAGCTATATGGCGACTCACGAAAAGTCGCACCTCGATCGCGCGCTGGATGCTTTTGCCATCGTCGGTGAACGCCTCGATCTGGTGCATCAGGTGCCAGTGGCAACCGAAGTCGGATAACAACGATTGGGCGAAACCGCAGGGGTTTGACATCGCAAGCCCGGCACAAAAATGACGTATATAAAAAGGGCGACCCTACGGTCGCCCTTTTTATCATCTATTCAACGATCCGGCTGCGCTTAATCCCCCGCTTGAGCCGCCATCGCGTTCTTTTCTGCACTCGTGCGCCGCGACAGCAGCTTGTGCAGCGGGTCGAGCAGGCTGTACGCCACCGGGACGACGATCAGCGTGAGCAGCGTGCTGCTGATCAGACCCCCGATCACCACCGTACCCAGCTCCGACGCGATGATCGCGCCTTCACTCAGCCCGATTGCCAGCGGCACCAGCGCGAAGATCGTCGCCAGCGCCGTCATGATGATTGGACGCAGACGCCGTGCGCCCGCCTCATAGAGCGCGTCGTGGGTGTTCATGCCGCGTTCGCGCTGATTCGCCAGCACGCGGTCGATCAGCACGACCGCGTTGGTGACGACGATGCCGATCAGCATCAACATACCGATCAGCGCCGAGATGCCGAGCGTGCGATCCGCTACCGTGAGCAGGATTGCTGCGCCGACCGGGGCGACCAGGATGCTCAGGATGATGTCGAGCCAATGCACGATCGACCCGAAGGTCACGATCAGCACCAGGATGACGATCACGATCGCCGCGCCCATCGCCGTGAACAGACCCGTGAAGCCTTCCGTCTGCTGGCGTGACTCGAAACCTTCTCCGATAGTGATGCCTGCAGGCAGATTGGGAAGGGTCTGTACCGCCGCGATCGCGTTTTGCGTCGCACCGATCGCATCGTCGGTCTCCACCTCGGCGGTGAAGCGCAGTGCCGACTGACCATCGACGCGGATATAGGTCGCAGCGCCGCCCGCCGCGCTCGCCGCCGTCAGACTGCTGGTGGCATTCGCCAAGCCGTCGATGCCGTTGATGGCAGTGACAACCTCGTCGCTGATGGTAGCCAGATCTTCCTGTGATCCCGTCGCCACCAGCGCGAACCCGCCGAAACCCTGTTCACTGAGCGAGGCGCCCGATACCGTCACGTTGTCGGCGCCGAAGATCGACTCTGCGATCGCGCGCACCTCGCCCGTGAGCGCGTCCAGCGCGTCCGGCGACTCGACGCCGAGGTTGATCTGACCTTGCGCTTCATCGACGGTCGTACTGCCCAGGATCAGCGATTCCAGACCAGCGCCGCCGCCGATGACGGTGCTGATCGACTTGATCTCGCCGTCGGTGAATTCGGCGCGGATCGCCTCTTCGAACTGGGTGACGGTTGCATTCGTCTCGTCGATTTTGGTGCCGTTCGGCATAGCGACGGTGACCGCGATCTGTGGCTCACCAAAACTCGGCAGGAATGCCAGCGGACGGGTGGAGAACAGATAGCCACTCAGTACCAGCGTGCCGACTGCGACGATCAGCACGATCGCGCCGTTGACGCGGTTTGCCAGTACCCAGCGCAAAATTGGCTGGTAGATGCGTTCGGGCAGACCCTCGGTCTCGTGCCCGATTTCGCGCACGTCCAGCAGCAGATACGCCGCCACCGGGACGACGGTGATCGCCACCAGGAACGACGAAACCAGCGCATAGGTGACCGCCAAGCCGAATGGCAGGAAGAATTCTCCGATGATCCCGCCGGTCAGACCGAGCGGCAGGAAGACCACCACCGTGATCACGGTCGCGGCGAAGATCGCCACCGAGACATCGCGCGTACCGACGATGATCGCCTGACGCTTGTCCCCGCCTTCCTGGATCTGGCGGAAGATATTCTCCAGCACCACGATCGAGTCGTCCACGACGCGCCCGATCGCTACGGTCAGCCCGGACAGGGTCATAATGTTGAGCGTGATGCTCTCCGGGAACAGCCGGAGGAAAAAGCCGACCGCGCCGTCGGTTGTGCCCGTTTGCAGGAGCGCGTTGTGGACGGTCGTCGGCAGCCAGCGCATCAGCGCCATCGCCATCAGCACCGACAGCGGGATGCTGATCGCCGCCACCACCGTACTGCGCCAGGATGGATAAGGCAGCTTACCAGGATAGAGCAGGACGCCCAAGCCGACCAGCGCACCGCCGATCAACAGCGCACGCACTACCACGTCCAATTGGTTGAATGCCGCACCCAGGTCGCCGCCCGTCGCGGAGGACTGCTGGAAGGTCAGCAGCGCCAGGATGCCGACGAACAGCACAATCAGGATGATGCCGACGATCCCGCGTCCGCCGCGCGACCAGGCGCCGCTGCTGAGGAACACCAGGATGACGATCACCGCGAAGATCGACCCCAAGCCGCCTTCACGCGCTACCCCTTCGATCGAGGTCTCGACAAAGCTGGCTTGCTCAAAGCTGACATCGACCGTCACGTCGTCGCGCTCGGCGTCGATCTCCGCCAGCGCGTCCTCGACGATATGAAACGCCTCGACGTTGTTCGACTCTTTGGTTTTGTAGACCGTCACGCTCAGGCTGGAATTACCGTTCAGGCGCGTGACGGTGCTGCTGGGGACGAATGGCAGCGCGCCGCTGGCGATGCGCTCCTGCACATCGGCGGGCAGCGTGACGACGACCGCTTCCGGCAAAAGCTGAAGCGCCTCGATGCGGAAATTGGCGATCAGGTCCGGCTCGCGCGCGACCATGTAATCGACCTGTTCCGGGGTGAGTGAGGCGATCAGATTTGCCGCGAACGACGCACCCTGCGCGCTGTCGAAGAACTGATTGATGAAATTGGCGGTGCTTGGAAAGAAACGCTCGAAGTCGTCGGCGCTGTCCAGCTCGACGCCGACAAAATCACCGATGAACTGCCAGCCTTCATCGAGCGCGGGGGCATTGGGGTCGCTCGGTTCTACATCCTGTTGATACAGCGACGCCAGCGCCAGCGCCGCTGAGGGTTGCTCGCCCGCGAGGATCGCACGCACGCTCGTGGCGGATTCGTCCGGCAGCGCGTCGATCACGTTCGCCGGGAGTGATTCCAGCGTTTCCGGCGCAAAGTCGGTCACGACCGATGGGGACAGGTTGGCGTAGAAATCGGGCTCGTTCGCCGCGAAGAAACGCAGCGTGCCGGGTGTCAGACTGTCGAACAGGCGCGTTTCGTATCCGGCGAACTGAGCGGGGACGCCCGCGTCGAGTGCGTTCAGCACCGATGACGCGCTGCCATCGCCTAAGGTCAGCAGGTCACGCGCGGAATTGAGCGGCACCTCCGCGAACTGCGGCTGACCGCCCAGCGTGTTCCACACGCCATCGAGCGGCGGCTGTGCCGCGGGAAGTGCCAGGACTGCATCGGAAAATGTCTCGTATACGTCCGCCGTCAGGCTCGGCGCGAAAGTGTCATCGTTGTCCGCGATGAAGGTGAACGCTTCCGGGCTGATCGCGCCGATCAGTGCGCCCGCGCCGCCTGGGATCGGGATACTCGGCGCGCCTTCCGGCAGCGACCCCGGATCACCGAGCAGCAGCAGGAAGTTGAGCAGGTCGGCGGCGCGCAAGGTGCTGCCCCCGAACTGGGCTGCCAGATTTTCGGGAAGCTGCAAGCCGATCAAGTCATCGGCGGTATTCAACTCGACGCCGATAAAACGCCCGATTACGCTCATCAGCGGCGGCAGAGCGGGACCTTCCGGCAGATCGACTGTACTCACTGCATCGGTCGGGGTGGTGCTGTCGGTAGGCAGCGTCTCGGTCGGCATCGATTCTGCGGCGACCGCACCCGTTCCATCGACGATCGCGCCCGTCCCGGCAATGCTAAAGGTCGCCAGCGGTATGTCATCGAAGCTGAACTGAATCAGCTGCGGCGGTTGGATGCGCCAGGGCTGTGGAAGATCGATCGGGGTTGCAGCGGCATTCGATCCGGTGATCGCCTGTGCCAGACCTTTAGCAGCCAGCGCGTCACGGGTGAAGCCATCCAGGTTTGCCAGGAAGTCTGCTGGTAGCTCCGCGAATACCTCATCGGACATGGCAGCCAGATGATCGGCATCGAAATAGGCGACCATCGTTGGATCGATCGCCAGCATTTCACGGATCGTCTCCGGCGTCAGGTCGTCGGTCTGACCGATGGCGCCGATGATCTCGCCATTTACGGCGAACTGGTTGAAGAGCGTCCCGACCGAGCGGGTGAGCGTGCGCATCTCACGCAGGTCACGGGCATCCTTGAAACGATCAATACGCCAGCTTTCCGGCAGCGCCGGGGCGGTCGTCGGGATGGTAATGGCAGGGAGGGCGATCAGTGTCTCGACCGCGCTCTGATCGAGCGCAGCGCCCGTCAGTTCGGGTACTTTTGCCGTGACGATTGTCCACACATCCGGGGTCAAGCCGAGCAACAGGCTCTCTAACGCGGTCGTCTCCGCCGCCGAAACGGGCATGGCGCCGTCCGCGTCGGGCAAAATCTGTCCGCCGCTCACCTGCACGCTGGCAACCTGGGCGATGTTGTCGAGCAGCGGGACGATCTCGTTTTCGACCAGACTGCGCAGCGCCGATCCGCCAGCCGCACTCTCATCGGTCTTGGCAGCGAGATACGTCAGTACGGCGCGGGTCGTCTCTGGTGAGAGCGACTCCCACACGGCGGGCGCGATCTGGAACAGAAAGGTCGAGTCGCTTTCTTCGAGCCAAATCAGCACGTCCGGCGGCAGGTCTGCCAGGAGGCGCGCGGCAAAGTCGGCACCTGCTTCGCCTTCAGGCGGGGTGAGGCGGCGCAAAGGCAGCCACACTCCATCGATGGCGGACTGAATATCATCGCGCAGGCGCGTTTGATTGATACCAAAATTGTTGCGCGCGGTGATCACGGCACCGAATGCCCCGGTCGTGGACGATTCGAGATTGACCACTTCCGGGATCGGATCGAGGGCGGTCTCGATGCGCTGGGTGACGACGCGCAAGACCTGTTCGCCGCTCATGCCCGACGCCTGTGCCAGGATGATCGTCTGCGGGAACGACACCGATGGAATGAGTTCCTGTTTGAGTTGGGTGATTGCGACGATGCCTGCGATCGAGATGAGAGCGGCGAGGATGAGCGTGATCGCGCGATAACGCAGTGAGAGCGTAGTCAAGGCGCTGAAGATCGGCTTCATGCGGTGTTGTCCCCTGTGGTGGTAGAGTGATTGTTCAGAACTTCACAGATTATAACCTAAAGACGATTGCGCTGAAATACGGTACGATTAAGCTGCTACAAAAGCAGGCATGTTTTGTTGTGCTAAACAAGGTAGTCAGGTGGAGGTCGTGCTACAGCGATGGACGATTACTTAGGGCAGTTCAAGGCGCGCAAGCGCCAGACTCAGGACATCGCCAGCATCTCTCCAACCGGACTGATCTCGCTGGCGCGCGAGCAGCGGCTGATTTTGCGCACGCTGCTGCGTCTTGGCGGCAATGAAGGCATGAAACATGGCGATCTGCTGGCACAGACGGAATTGACCGAAGCAGCGATGAACGAGGCGCTGCACACTCTGATGGATCAAGGCTGGGTAGTGGTCGAGTCGTCGCCGGACTCCAATGACAAGGAACGACGTTATCGTGCGGTCCTGCGTGTGGTCGCCAAGCAGTCGGCACGCAGCGGCTATTGGGACGCGATCATGGACGATGCCCAGCCGGGGCGGGTGCGCCACGCGATCAATTCCGAGGTCGAGGCGGGCTTACGCCGCTTTTTGCCATCGTCGCTGTTCAACGCGCTGCCCGATGTGACCGCCATGACCGAGGCGGTGCAGCATCTCAATCGATTGTACAAAGCGGTCACGGCATTTTTGCCGCTGTACGTTGCCGAAGGCGACATGCTGACGACCGATCGCTACATGGCATTGCGCGACGGCACCTTTATCTTTGCCGATGTGTCCGGCTTTACAGCGATGTCCGAATGGCTCGCCGGACGCGGACAGGGCGGTGCGGAGAATCTTACGCTGATCATGAACGCCTACTTTGCGGACATGCTCGACATTCTATCCAAGAGCGATGCTCAGGTCCTGAAATTCGCGGGCGATGCGCTGCTGGCTTTCTTCCCAGCGCGCAGTGCCGAAGATGTGTCCGACGCGCATCGCGCGATCCGCGCCGGTTTGCGGATGCAGCGCGCCATGATGACGCGCTTTCAGCCGATCCACGACGCGCATTTGCTCGACGTGATCGGACGCGAAAAAGAACACATGCTCTCGATGACGGTTGGCGTGGCGCGCGGCGCACTGTTCGAGACGCTGGTCGGCAACCATTCCCAGTGCGAGCTGATGATCCAGGGCGAGCTGCCAGGATTGGCGATGCGCGCCGAGGCGGTCGGCGTGGGCAACGAGGTGATCGTCGATTCAGCGCTGGCGGCGCGTCTCAACGACGAGTACACCCTGCACCCGACCGCCGAAGATGGCTTTGTACAGGTGCTGGATACCTTTGGCAGCACGCTCGACGATTACGAAATGCAGTTGGTCACGCGCCGCCGTGCCAAGTCGGGCGCGCTCTTTGATCGTGAGGCGGTCAATCTGCAGGAACACATGCGCGTCACACTGGATAAGCTCGTCCCTGCCGCGACCTATCTGGCACCTGCTGTACTCGATCAACTGGTCCTGAGTAGTGACTATCATCTGCCAGCCGACAATCGCTACGCGGTCTCGATGTTTATTCACGTCACCGGGTTCGCGGAAATGCTCTCGATCTGGGGCGCCGAACACATCAATGAAGTCTATCATCTGGTCGAGCGCTACTTCACGATGGCACAGCCGTTGATCGCGGCGCGCGGCGGGTCGCTGATCCGCTCTGATCCTTATGAATTGGGTGTGAAAATCCTGGTGATCTTTGGCGCGCCGCTGGCGCACACCGACGATCCGATGCGCGCTATCGATAGCGCGCTGACACTGCATCGTCAGCTCGCGCTGCTGCTCGGTCGGGTGCGCGACGAACTGCCCACAGCGCTGCAATCGGGTCTCGACATACGTCATCGCATCGGTATTTCGCGGGGTGAGGTATTCGCTGGAGAAGTCGGATGGCGCGCCCGCCGCGAATATACCGTCATGGGGGATGCGGTCAATCTGGCGGCGCGGCTGATGAGCAAAGCTGACTTTGGCGCCACCTGGATCGACGAGCGTATGAACGAGCGTGTGCAGGTGCACTATGTACTCGACCCGATGGAGCCGCTCAAGCTGAAGGGCAAGAGCGGCTTCATTCAAAGCTATGCCGTGACTGGCGTGCGTGCCAGCGATCTCACGCCGATCGACGACGGCGAAGTGACCTTTGTAGGGCGATCGCTGCTGCTGCTGGCGATCAGCCGGGCATTGGAAGAGGCGGCGGCACAAAAGACGCGCAAAGCCTACCTGCTGTCGGGGGAGGTCGGCACAGGCAAGACGCGGGTCGCTCGCAAGATGGCGCTGACCGCTCAGGCGATGGGCTATACCGTCGCGCTCGCTCGTCCGCAGCCGGGCGCGTCGCGCAGCGTACTATGGGCGTCCCTGATATCATCGCTGCTGTTCCTGCCGATGGATGGCGATATCGAGGTGGTGCGTCCGATCGCGCTCGCCGGACTGCAAGCAGTCGGGATCAGCGACGACGACGTGCCGCTGCTGATGCGTCTGATGCTGGAAGAGGGCGGTATCTATTCTTATGAACGCACCAGCACCGCCTCTGGTGCCATGCCCCGGCGTGAACTGTCGCCGTTGATCGTCCGTTTTTTGCAGGCATACTGTGCCCGCACGCCGACGCTGATTGTGATCGACGATATCGATCAGGCGGGGTCGGATGCCCATGCCATCGTCCGCGACATCATGTTCGACCCGTCGGATATGGCGCTGGTGTTCATCGGCACCGCCGACCCAGGTACAGTGGTCGATATTCCGGCGATCCCCTTCGATGTGACCGACCTCAACGAGGAAGAGACCGAACAGGCGGTCACGACCTTGCTCAATGCGACAGAACTGGGCGAACATCTCAGAGCGCTGATGTGGGCGCACAGCGGCGGAAGACCAATGTTTATCGAGGCACAGGTGCGGGCACTGGTCGCGGCGGATGCGCTGGTGACCTATGGCTGTGTTGTCGAGCTCAAAACGAGCTTGCCGACGCTGCCCGTGCCTAACGATGTGCGCGATCTGGTGGCGTCCCGCGTCGATCGGCTGCTGCCTGAAGAACAGGCTGTCCTGCGCGCCGCGACCGTGCTGGTAGAGAACAATATCCTGCACATTCCGCTCAGGGCGATGACCGCTGTCGCTGAATTAGCCGACGAGCGACGGATGCTGGGCGCGCTGCAATCGCTGGACATGTATGGTCTGCTGGTGTGGGATGACGGCGAAACCTGCCGCTTCCGGCATGGGCTGGTGCAGCAGGCAGTTTATGCCAGCCTGTCTCGTCCGGCGCGGCTGAAGCTGCATCGGCTGGCGGCAGAATACTGGCGCGGTGTCACCGACATGCTCGACAAGCCGCTGCGTCTGGCGCATCACATGGCGCGCATCGGGCTGCTGCCACAGGCGGTCGAGATGCTGACGGCTGAGGCTGAAGCGATCAGCACGACCGAGCCAGGTCGTGCGGTGATTCTGTTCAGGGCGGCGCTGGCGCTGCTGCCCGATCAGAAATACATTCAGGCGGCGATCGAGGCGCTGGAGGGTGGCGTGGCGTCGGACTAAGTGGTTGGCAGCATGGGGGAAGGCAGAAGAAGGCATATAGGGGTTCACAAAAAACAGGGGAGCGGCATAAGTTCCGATCCCCTGCTGTGCTATCTCTCGACTAAGCCAATGGTCGAAAGTTGCTGTGCAGACGCATTATTATGGTTCCTTACGAGTGCGCCATGTGGGACGCATAGCGATGCGTCCGGTATTGGATGATTTACGGTTCGTGGCTTAGCTCGCCACCGTCGGCACTGGCGTGGAGGGCGGCTCGACGACCTGAGTACCCGGCGCGCCAGGAGTCTCCGTCGTGCCTGGTGCGCCCGGAGTCGCCGTCGTGCCTGGTGCGACGATTGTCGGCACGACAATCGTCGGCACGGTGATAGTCGGCACAGTGATCGTCGGAACGGTGATGGTCGGGACGACAATGCCGACCTCGGCAGTGGCTTCAGGAGACAATGTCGCGGTGACGATGGTCATCGCGCTCGTCGGTGGCATGGACTGCGCACCACCCATGAACAGATTCGCCAGCTCCTGAATGGTGACCACCGGGGCGCCTGCGGGGGCGGTCGGCAGGGTCGCGGTGTTGAAATTGCTGTAGTCGATGCTGAAGTCGAGCGCGAAGCTGCCCGTCATCGTGTCCATCGACGACTCAGCCGACATGCCCATCATCGCCTGATTCATGGCAGACAGGTCGAAGCGCAGGTTGGTGTCGATGCTGCGCACGAAGTTGTCGCTGGTGCCGATCGCGGTCGTCTGCGTGAAGGTCACGCCCTCGATGATGGCACTCACTGAGTCGATCGCCTGCTGCAAGGTGGCTTCGTCCATCGTTTCGCCTTGTGACTCGAAGGTCGAGCGCAGCAGATTGGCATAGGCGGGGTCATTGATCAAGCTCACCAGATCGTAGGTGGAGGTGAAGACGACGACCGCGTCGCCAGCCTCATTGGTGCTGTCGGCGTCACGGGTGATCTGGACGAACCGATTGAGGAAAGCCGGATCGCTGAACGCCTGGAGTGCCTCGGTATCGATGCCGAGCGCCTCGGTGTCCATCGGCATGTTTGCCATCGCGGGCATCATCATCTCGAACGCGCTCGCCAGATCGAGACCCGCGTAACCCGCCGGCAGGAACTGCGCAAGAGATGGTTGGAGGGCGATGAGCGAGTCGAAATTCAGATAGCCGACCCCATCGACCAGAATCAGGTTTAAGGTGAACGAGTCCGGCATATTGCCCTGACCTTCAAGCAGCACCTGCGGCAGGTTGATGGTCACATCGAGCTGGGCATCGAGTCCGAGCAGGACAGTAGACGCCATTTCGAGCTGTGCAGCCGGATCGCTCATCATGGACGTGGTGTTCAACCCATTCATCGCAAAGGCGCTGAAGTCGCCCGCGAACACGCCCGATCCGACGACGTTGATGGTGGTGTCTCCGTCGGGCAGGTCTTGCATGTCGGTCAGCACCAGATCGGCATTAAAGCTGAAATTTGCCGAGGTGAGTTCTGCCGTTGCGGTCTGGCTGGCGGTCAGAATGGCGCAATCGTCGCTGGACAGGCTGCCGCAAACTATGGTCGGCGTCGTCTGTGCCGCTGCTGGAGCCAATGTCAGTACGAGAGCGAATACGAGTCCGAAAATCGCGAATGTCCGTCGCATGTGCTGTCCTCTTTTGTAGGCTGACGAGAGTAAATATCCCAGGACTAGGATACCTTTAGATGGCATCATATGGGTGGGTTTGGTTGACAGTTCTGGGCTAGGTCAACTGGAAAGCGATGGCGTCTGATCGACCTACGCCGAACAGGACGCGCACGCGCGCCCCGTTCGGCGGGGTGTATCAACCGATGTAAAGCGGATGTGCAGCGGGGAGCGGTAGGGTCTAACCGCTGATCAGCGCCTTTGCGACCGAGTGCAATTTCTGCGTGATCGAATGATTGGGGAAGCGCAGCACGAACACGCCAGCGCTCGCCAGCGTCATCATCTCGTCCGAGTGCGGCAGGATGGCGCCGACCGGGCAGTTGTAGGTGGTCTCGACCCGTTTGCGCACTTCTTCAAAGTCGAACGAGGTCGGACACTTGTTGACGATTAACAGCATCAGCGGCACATCGAGCTTGCGCGCGACCTCGACCGTGACGCCCGTTCCCTGAAAGTCCTGCTGGTCGGGGCGCATGATGATCGCCAGGGCATCCGAGATCGCCACCGACAACAGCGTCTCTTCATTCAGCCCTGGATGGGTGTCGATCAACAGGATGTCAAGTTTGAGTTCCTTGACCAGGCTTTGAAAGCCGTCATTGAGCAAGCCGACATCATAGCCCTCGCGCAGGATGCGCGCGATCTCGCCTACCTTGATACTGGACGGGATCAGGTAGACCTTGCCCCCAGGGGGAACCGACCCCGCGCCGCCCTGACTCTTGCTGTTCAGATTTTCTGTGACATCGTGGGCTGCTTTCTCGATCTCGCACTTGCCCCACAGATAATCGTTGAGCGAGTATTTCATATCGTCTTCATGCAGCCCAAACAAGACATGGATACCGGGCGAATTGATGTCGGTATCGATCACGCCCACTCGCAACTTTTGACTCGCATAAATGGCAGCGAGGTTGGCGGTCGTGTTGGACTTGCCCGTGCCACCGCGAAATGAGTGGACTGAGATAATTTTGGACACGAGTTCAACTCCTCAATGAGTCGGTGCGCACGCTGGGCGAAACTATTGGCGATTCTAACCCTAAATCTGTAATTCGTCCATAAAACGATTCTGTTGGCCTTATAGCCAATAGGCGGTATCCGTGCGCTGTGCCGCTGGAAAGATGCCGCGCGCGATCCCGGAGGCGACTGCGTCCATCTGATGCAGGGTGACGGGCAGCTTCGACGGCTTGACCGCGCCATAGTGCAGCGAGGCGAACAGCAGGATCGACTCGATCGCCTGATCGATGGTCAGCGGCGCCTCGGCACGCACATGCAGCGGCTGCACCGACGAGTCCGACGACAGCACGAACGCCTCGTATTCACTGACGCGAAAGACGCTGCCTCGGCGCGGCGGCTCCACCCGTCCCTCGGTGACAGCATACAGGCGCGGCACCCCGGCGCGGATGATCTCGACAGGGGTGAATTGCGCGTCGAGCGTGTCCTCCCAGCGACCGAGTGCCTGCGCCGCGTCGCGGGTCAGCTTGCCGTCGATGTGCAGCACGACACGCTGTTTTTTGAGGTGCTGTGCCGGAAACAGGATCGTCATCAGCGAGTCGGGAATGCCTTGGCCTTTGCCGACGGGCGCGCTGGCGACCGCATGTACCAGCAGTTTACCATCACTCTGATAGATACGCGCTATTCCAGTGACATGTTCGCCGTCGCGCTTATCCTGATAAAACAAACTGAGTCCGACGACACGATCCGCAAATCCCAGCGGTTCTGCTGCCAGAAAGGGCGCGCCGCCCGCCCGCGCCAGCAGTCCCATGACTATCTGCGGCATGGTATCCGGGTCTTGCATGGTCGATTCGTGGACGATCAGCGCTGATTGTCCGCGCCCGACCGTTTGCAGACGGGCGTAGCGCTCATTGACCGCCTCGTCCTCGTCGGACAGATCGCTCTCGTCGGGCAGCGCGATCAGCAGCACATCGGCATTATCTTTTGCCAGCAGCCGCACCGCGCTGTCCAGGTTCGTCTGCGAGATGACGCGCATATCGCGCACACGGGCGATCTCCAGCCTGACCCCAGTCAGCCGCTCGACGGCGCGGCGCAGCGCTTCCAGAAAATCTTTGGCGCCCTCGGCGGCGGCGTCGATCACCGCGATGCGCAGCGGCTTTGCCTGGGTGATCGGGCTGATCGCCGCGCCGTGCGCGCCAAAGTCGGCACCGAGCTTTTCGCGCACCAGCGGACGCCCGCGTCCATCTCCCCACCTGATCGCCAGCGCGCTCGTCTCCACAGAGCCAAACAGGTGCGGCGTCCCGGTCGGCTTGGAATTGAAAGCGTTGGCGATCAATCCGGCGTCTTTCAGCACATCCGACACGATCTTGACCATTTGCGCGTGCGCGGCGGGCTTGAGATGCAGCGCTTTATCCATCTGGGCGGCGTTGATGGCGAACTGGCTGATGTCGTCGGGGCGGATCACCAGGTCGAGCGCATCGACGGCGTAATCGTAATCGCGGATACCCGACGCCACCCGCACCACCCAATGATCGGCAGGGGCGCTGGCGAGCAGCTCACGCATGGGTGCGCTCGACGACAGCTCCAGCAACCGTGCGCGGTGGTCGCCCAACAAGCCGACCAGCTTGACGATCTCGCCGTGCGACCCGCTGAATTTGTCCGCCACCCACAAGCCGACCATCGCCGTCGCTTCTTTGAGCGTCGCCGCATAGCCCTGCAGGTCCGGCTCGAACAGCAGCCTCGACAGCACCGACACCGACAGTGCCGGGGTATCCTCGATTGCCCAGGTGCGAATCCGGTACTCGCGCGATACGCGGGTATTCCTGATCGTGAAGACGGTTTTGGCGAGCGCCTCCAGGATGGTCGGTTCGAGCGCCGCGATCGGACCGCGCACCAGCCAATCGGCGGTTTGCAGCGCCGACGGTTCCCAACCGCCTTCTTCCTCGATCGCCTCCAGCGCCGCAAACACGCGCGGCGAGGCGGCGCGGGCGTCCTCGACGAACAGCGCCAGCTTGCTCGATGGCGCGGGGGTGTCGGTGATCAGCCGTCCGCCGATCCACGCCCAGGCGCCGCCGAGCCATTCGCGCAAAAATTCCGCCGCGCGCCCACCGACACGGCGCGCATTTTGCAGCGTCAGTTCGTCACCGCTCATGCGCAGGCGGTACGCCATAAGAGGCGGCACCGTGTCGGCGCGGATCGGAAAGACCTCGACGAACAGGCTCGACGCACCCGTCAGAGCGGGGGCGGATTTATTCGATCGGACGTTCTGGGTCATTGCCCCATTCTTTCCATGATCCGTCATAAACAGCGCCGCCTTCAAATCCGGCTGTCCGCAGCGCCAGCAAGCCAAAGCTGGCGGAGACGCCGCCATTGCAGTAGAAGACGATATTCTGATCCGGGTTGCCGATGTCGATTCCGGCATCCGCGAATTTCAGACGCAGCGCGTCTGGGGGCAGCATCTCGCTGTCCGTGCCCAGCAGCGCCGACCGGGGCAGGTTGATCGCGCCGGGGATGTGTCCGCCGCGCGCCGCTCGTGAACTTGTACCCGCGAATTCGCCGGGCGTGCGCACGTCGATCAGGATGCCGTCGTGCGCCGCCACCTGATCGGCGGCGCGGTGGATGGCGTCGTTGGTGCGGACGGTGAGATCGCCGTCCGGGTAGGAAGGCATGAGCGCATCGGTCGGGCGTCCTTCAGCGACCCAGGGGTTCCAGCCGCCCGCCAGGATTGCGGCGCGCGCGTGACCGTAATAGCTCAGGCTCCACCACAGGCGTGCCGCGAACATGCCGCCCGCGTCATCATAGGCGACGATGTGCGTCCCGTCGTTCACGCCCAGCCGCCGCATCAGCGCCTGATAGACATGGGGCGGTGCCAGGCGTCCCCGGCGTCCGTCGGCGGGATCGGTCAGGTCAAAATTCCAGTTGACGAAGACCGCGCCAGGGATGTGGGCTTTCAGATAGTCATCGTGATGGCTGGCGTAATGCGGTTTGGGTTCCGACGGGGGCAGCACACGCCCGCGTATGTCGATCACGCGCACGTCGGGGTCGTGCAGATGCTCGGCAAGCCAGGCCGTCGTGACAAAATGCGAAGTCATGATGTCCCTACACAGGCGGTCGAATGAACGCTATCATTTTACCCTAAGATGAGAAAAATTGCCTGTATTTTAGCACTTCTGTTCATGGTCGGGGGGGCAGATGCCGCCGACATTCCCCCGTGCTATCTGCGCCTCACGATGGTCAGCGAACCCTGGGTGCGGGTCGGCGATGTCGCTTGTCTGGAACAGGTCCTCCATGACGCCAGCACGGGTGAGCTGGGCATGACGGCGATCGCCTCCGCGCCGGACGGCTCGCTGTACGCCGCGCGTCCGCTGACTGGGGAGGTGATCCGGCTGATCGATGGCGATGGCGATGGTCTGCCCGAAACGCCGACGATCGCCGCGCGCGGATTGACGCTGCCCAACGCGCTCACCTGGCACGAGGGCGCGCTCTACATCGCGGGTGGCGCGCACCTGGTCCGACTCGACGCCGACTCGACCCTGACGGTGCTGGTCGATGACCTGCCGACGGGCGCCTTCTGGACGGGCGGAGTCGCCGTGCTGAATAGTCGGCTGTATGTCGCGATCGGCGCTGCCTGTGACTCCTGCCCAGCGCTGATCTCCGGCGAACCCTTAGCGCGTGGCGGAATATTGAGTTTTGCGCTCGACGGGACAGATCGACGCATCGAGGCGGTCGGGCTGCGCAGTCCGTATGGCTTGACTGCCTATCAGGGCGCGCTCTACGTCAGTGACAGCGCCGCCGATCACCTGATCGATCTGCCTGATCACCCGAATCTGGACGAGATCAATCGCGTCACCCCCGGCGCCGACTTTGGCTTTCCGGCGTGCGTCGGGATGCGCGTCGCGGTCGTGGAGAGTGCAGCCTGCGACGCGACCATCGCGCCGATCGCCATCCTGCCGACCGGATCGACGCCGACCGCGATCGTCGGCTACACGGGCGGGCTGATCCCGTCGTTCGCGGGGCGGTTGCTGGTGGTATTGCACGGATCGCGCGGGCGCGTCGATCTGCGTGGCTATCAGGTGGTTGCCGTCGCTGTCGAGACGGGGGCGGTGATGGATGTGATGCCCGCCAAGCCGGACGACTCGGCGGCGTCGGACTTCACAGTCGAGGCGATGAACTACCGAGGCAGCGGCTTCTACCCGCACCGCCCGATCGGGCTGGCTGTGAGGGCGGACGGGTGGGTCTACATCAGCGTGGGCGGGGGGCGGGTGCTGGCGCTGCGGCGGTGAGGCACACGGTGATAGCGTGATGCGTCGCTGCGATGTGTGGGTGTATAATTCACGCAGTGGGTGAGCTGCGTTCAGTCATTCAGAAAAGGATGATGCACGATGCAGCAGTCTGTCAATTCTATTCCTACACTCGACCAGCTTCGCACCTGCCGCGACGATATTACAGCGCTGGCAGCGCGCTATGATGCGCACGATGTCCGTGTATTTGGCAGCGTGGCACGCGGGGACGCGACACCTGACAGCGCTATCGATCTGCTGGTGAGCTTCGCACCGCGCGCCAGCCTGTACGATATGTCGGGATTATGGCAGGGATTGCAGACATTGCTCGGACGCTCGGTCGATCTGGTCAGCGATCATCCACGTCTCAAGGCGCGACTGCGTGAGCGGATCGCGCGTAACGCGGTGGCATTGTAGGAACAAAAGTTGAAAACTCAAACGGAATACCTATACGATATTTCAGACCATTTGGGATACCTTTGATTGCCGACTCGCCCCGACCGGGTTATCATCTCTGCATTCACACCACCGGGGACTCGTATGACCGACGCCTTCATCTCCTATCGCCGTGACCCCAGCTATCCGACCGCGCAGCTGCTGCAGACCGACCCTGCAGATGGCGCACGGGCTGGATATCTACCTCGACGTGACGCGCTCGGACGGCGCCAGTGTGCAGTTTCCGGACCGACTGCTCGGCGCGATCGCCGCTGCGCCCGTGTTCGTCTGCCTGCTGGCGGAGTCCACGCTCGACTCGGAATGGGTGCTCAAAGAGATTCGTCACGCGCGCGCCCTGAACAAGCCGTGTATCCCCGTGTTCCAGGAAAACTGGACGCGCTATACAGGCAGCGACGCCGATGTCCTCTATCTGCTGAATCACGACGGCGTGACAATTCTGGAGCGGCGGGGTCTGTTTGTGGCAAACGCGATCTCGGACATTGCGGCGATCATCAAAAAGACGATCCCAGCTCGCACAGGTCGGCGGAGGACACCACGCTACACCATGCCGATCTTCATAGCGGCGTTCTTGATTGCGGGCGTGATCGCTTTACTGGTGCTGCCCAACCTGCGTGATAACGACGCGCAATCGCCGACGACCACCCCCGCGCCGACGATTGCGACAACAGTCTCCGCTGCTGCCGATTCCCCGACCGCGACCGATATGCTGCCGACCCCCACCCTGGTTTCGCCCGGTGAGGTGGGTAATCCGGTCACATCGAACGCCCAATGGATGATCCAGGCGCGCGACTTCGACGGCGTGGCGATGGTGCGCGTGCCAGCGGGCTGTTTCCTGATGGGCAGCACAATATACCCGGATGAGCAGCCTATCGAAGAACAGTGTTTCGATGGTTTCTGGATCGACCAGTTCGAGGTGACGCAGCGTCAGTTTGCCGACTTCGATGGGGTGAAGGCGACCGACAACGTTTTCGATGGCGATCAGCGCCCGGTCGAGCGGATCACCTGGTTCGAGGCGCGCGACTACTGCGCGCTGCGGGGCGCGTGGCTGCCGTCCGAGGCGGAAAGGGAATATGCCGCACGCGGCGTCGATGCGCTGCAATATCCCTGGGGGAACACATTCGAGCGGGACAATGTCGTGTATGTTGAAAATGCCAATAGCCAGACTGCGATCGTCGGCAGTCGTCCCGGCGGGATGTCCTGGGTCGGCGCGCACGACCTGAGCGGCAACGTCTGGGAGTGGACGCGCTCGATCTATGCTGATTATCCCTACGATGCCGACGATGGACGTGAGGAGTTCGCCACTAATAGAACAGATTCGCGTGCGGTGCGCGGCGGGTCGTTCATCGTTGCGACCGTCGGCCTCCGCGCGGCGGATCGCAACGGCAGGTCTGCCGACTTTCAGTACGGCCTCCTCGGCTTTCGCTGTGCCCGCTTTGAATAGCCCTGAAATGCTGATCTCTGACCTTCTGTTTTTTTGAGTTTTTATCTTTTGCGCTTGTCCTTGGCAAAGCGAGGGACGAGCGATCCCAACACGCCTCTTGACGGTTCGCGTCGCCGTTGTAGAGTAGAGACGCGCAATCGGACCCGGACGCAGCACACACGAGGTGCAGACCATGAGCCAGACGATCGACCGCCGCATGACCGCCGAGCAATTCGACGATTATGTCCTGCTGCCGGAAAACAGCGATCGCCGCCTGGAATGGCACGACGGGGAGATAATCGAGTTGGTCTCGAATGGTAAATCATCGCGCACTGCCTTTCATCTGGGGAACAAGCTCGGCATCTACGTCTATGCACATCGATCGGGCGTGCTGACCGGGGCGGACGGCGGCTATTGGGTGAATGGCGAGAAATATATTCCCGATGCGGCGTATCTTTCGTATGCACGCCAGCCGATCCCGGCGAGCGTCGCCTACAACCCACTCGCGCCCGATCTGGCGATCGAGGTGATCTCTCCCACCGACAAACCGCTGACGATCGCCCGGAAAATCCAGAATTATATGGCGGCGGGGACGGTGGTGTGGCTGGTCGATCCGCAGGATCGGGTGCTGAATGTTCACCGTCCCGGCAAAAAAATCATCACCCTGACCGCCGATGACACCCTCGACGGCGGCGATCTGCTGCCCGGTTTCACCGCGCCACTTGCCGACATTTTCGAGTAGCTGTTTTGCCCTACTGGATCGCCTCCACCCTGACCGCTCTGCCCATATACCTGATCGCGCTGCTCGCCGTCGGCGTCCCCTGGGCATATGCGCTGCTGGCGCCCGCTGATCGACGTGACCGCGCTCTGCTGGTCGGGGCAGCGATCGTCACAGGCGCGGCGCTGCTGACGGCGTGGCTGTTCATCCTGGGCACGCTCGGCGCGATCACCGGGAGTGCGTTGATCGGCGGACAGTCGATCGCCATCGGCGCGGGTGTACTGGCGATCGCGGGAGTCCTCGCCGCGACGATCACGACCCGTCGCGCCGTCCCCGCCGCCCCCGATGCCATTGTCCGTCCGGCGGACGAACGACTGCTGATCGCGCTGATCGCGCTGGCTGTGGTCGTGGCGGCGATCGTCACGGCGTACTGGCCCTTCACCGCCTACGACACGCTGTGGGTGTACGGCTACCAAGCCCGCCTGGTCGCGCTGACCGGGAATATCCCGCACACGATCGACTATTACCCGCCGTTCATGCCGCTGCTGTACACGCTGGCACAGAGTGCGCTCACTGGAGGCATCGACGATCACGCGGCGCGCGCGGTCGTGCCGATCCTGCACGTCGGCGCGATCCTGGCGGCGTACACGCTCGGACGGCTGCTCGACGGTCGGCGGACGGGGGTGTATCTGGCGGCGCTGTGGGCGCTGTATCCGCACGTCGGGGAGTGGTCGCGCGCGGGCGATCTGGAAATTCCGCTGGCGATGAGCTTTACATTGGCGTCGGCATTTTTTTTGCGGGCGTGGATGACGGCGGGCGCACCCGGCGCGCGGCGTGACGCGCTGATCGCGGGGCTGGCGTTCGGCGTCGCGCTGTGGACGAAGCCGACCGCCGGCGCGTTTGCGATCGGCGTCGGGCTGATGCTGGCGTTCGCGGTCGTCATGGCGATCGGACACGGCGGGGGCGTCCGCGCGGCATGGCGGACTCTGCGTCCGCGCGCGACCGTCGCCGCGATCACCGCGCTGGCGTGCGCGCCGTTGGGCGGAGTCTGGTACGTGCGCAATCTGATCCTGGGGCACAGCGCGGTCGATTTTCCGCCTCCGTTCTGGGGAACGCTGGCGGAGCGCGGCGGCGACGAATTCGGCTTGCCGCTGCTGGCGATCGGGCTGCTGGTCGTCGCATTGTGGCTGCGCTATCGCGGCGCGCGTCAGGCTGTGCTGGCGATCGGGCTGGCATTGTGCATCGGCGCGGTCGCGCGGTCGCTGTTCGTGCCCGATCTGACGCTGGACGCGCGCCGCATGACCCTGCTCGAACTGGCGATCCTGTTTACCGGAGTCGTCCTGATCGCGCGCGGACTCGTCCGCTTCCTGCGATCCGACGAAGCCGCGCCGCTGCGTGCGCTGGCTGCGACACTGGGATGGGTGACCACGCTGGCGATCCCGTATTTCGCCGTCTGGTTCTGGTCGTACAGCTATCATTATCGGCTGTCGTTCGCGGTCGTGCCGCTGCTGCTGCTGCCGACCGCGGTGGTCCTGGCGCGCGTGCTGCGACTCGACAGGCTGCGCGCTTTGTGGCGTCCGCTGGCGCTGGTCGGGATCGCGGCGCTGGCGCTGCCGGGCATTCTCAGCCCGATCGCTGACAAGTTCGTCGGCGCGGATTATCTGTTCACCGACGCACTGCCCGACGACGACGCGCGCTATCGCAGCGGCAACGCGGCATTGATGCGGATCGTGGACGGCTTGCGTATCTGGCAGAGCGAGCATCCCGGCGACAGGCTGATCGTGAGCGCGCCGGGGATGGTGCGGCTGCCGTTTTTCTTCCCGTCGCCCGATCAAGCGGACATTCGCATCGATCACCCGACCCGGCTGGCGCAGATCGACGACGCCGGGTATTTCATCTACGGCGTGCCGGAGACGGCGGGCGGCTATGCCGACACCCCATTTTTCGAGAATCAGGTCATCGGCGTGTTGGGACGTGAAGACCTGGTGCGGCGCGCGTGGTGGCTGGATGACGGCATCTTCAGCTACGATGTCTACGAGCTGCACCTCGACAAGCGTTTCGCGCGCCCGACCATGAACGCCGTCGCGGGCGACGACGTGCTGTTCGGCGGCTTTGTGCGCTACCTGGGGCACGATCTGGGCGGACTCGACCTGTGGGCGGGGCGTCCGCTGGTGGCGACACTGTATTTCGAGGTGACAGCGCCAGCGCCCGCCGACTACTCGATCTTCATTCACCTGCGCGACAACGCCGGCGCGTTGATCGCCAACTGGGATGATCCAGTCGGGCGATCCCCGCTCGGCTATCATTCCTCGCTGATGTGGGAGCCGGGAGAATTCTTGACCGAGATTCGCACGCTGCGCTTGCCCGATGGTGTGGCGCCGCTGGGCAGCGGCTATCAATTCGACATCGGCTTGTACGACACCACCACTCAGGCGCGCGTCCTGGTGACGGTGAACGGAGTCGCGGCGGGAGACTCGTTCACCATCGAGGATCGGATCGCTATCATTCCCCCGCCAGCCGAATAATATTCGTTCACCCTACTATGGTAGCGCTTTTGAGTAAGGGGGTTTACACTTATTCAGACGAGACTCGACTCAAGGCGTGTACCCCATGACTGACTCAACCGCGATCGAACAGGTGACCCAGGCGCTCGATACCACCATCAACGAGACGCGCCAGCTTGAGGCGGTCACCGAACGACTCGTACAGGTAATGACCCAGAACGGTTTTCAGATCGCCGTCGATATTCCCGGCATCATGCGCCGCATGACCGAGCGGCTCGAAGGCGCCGACGAACAGACGAAAATAGTCGGTTCACAGCTCGACAGTCTCGAAGAACTGCTGCGCACGTTTCAACTGATCACATCGTCGCTGGAATTGGATGAAGTCCTCGAAGACGTGATGGATACCGTCATCCGCATCACCGGCGCAGAACGGGCGTACCTGATGCTGAAGCACCGTGAGACGGGTGAACTCGAAATCGCGGTCGCGCGCAACTGGGATCGAGAGAATATCGGTGAAGAAGACGCCGGCTTCAGCCGCAGCGTGGTCGCGCACGCGCTCGAAGAGAATCAGGCGATCATCACGACCAACGCCCAGGCAGACAAACGCTTTGCCAACGTCAAGAGCATCATGGCGCACAACCTGCGCTCGATCCTGTGCGTGCCGCTGGCGATCACCGGGCGCCCGATCGGGGTGCTGTACGCCGACAACCGCATCACGAACGATGTCTTTCGCCATGAAGCCATCCCGCTGCTGACCGCGTTTGGCACGCAAGCCGCCATCGCCATCGGCAACGCGCAGCGCTACGGCGAGGTCAAGCGCGATCTGGCGGAGGCGATCCAGGCGATCGAGGCGCTCAAGATCGAGGTCGATCGGCGCAAAGTCGATGAACAGGTCAATCAGGTGACCGAGTCCGACTTTTTCCAGCGCCTCACCAACCAGGCGCGCGAGATGCGCGATCGCGTCCGCAAAGATGACGAGGACGATCAGGGCGACGCTGTCTCATGAAAAAGACTCCGCTGCTCAATCATGCTATTTCGCGCGTCATCGCCCAGATGGGGCACACCGATATGCTGGTGATCGCCGACGCGGGCTTGCCGATCCCGGCGCACGTCGAGCGCATCGATCTGGCGGTCGTCGCGGGCTTGCCATCGATGCGCGACGTGCTGGTGGCTGTCCTGGGCGAATTGCAGGTCGAGCGGGCGATCGTCGCGTCCGAGATGCGCGATCGCAGCCCGCACATACGCGAGGCACTGTCCGACCTGTTCAGCGGGGTGGCGATGGGCGATGTGCCGCATGAGGAATTCAAGCGGCTGACGGCATCGGCGCGGGCGGTCATCCGCACGGGCGAATGCACGCCTTATGCCAATGTCATCCTCGTAGCGGGTGTGGTGTTCTAGGCTGTTAAACTCCAGCGCCGCGCGGCGGCGTCGAGGATCGCGCCGACCAGTTTTTCATACGCCCACCCGTCCGACTCCGCCTGCACGCACAGATCGCTGAAACTGGGCGTCAGACCGGGCAGCGTGTTGATCTCCAGGATATAGGGCGCGTCGCCGTCGTCGGCGTCGAGCCGAAAATCGACCCGTGAGATATCCCTGGCATCGATGACGCTGAACACCCCCGCTGCCTGATAACGCAGCCGGGCGGCTTGCTCGTCGGTGAGCGGCGCCGGACAATGATAGCGATACAACACTGCCATATCCTTCTTCATCTCGCTGGTATACAGATCGCCCTCGGTCGCCGCCGTCAGCGCGACATCCATCTCCAGAATCGAGAAGAAGTGCAGGTCGGGCGCCAGTTGGGGCAGGTCGGCGGGGGTGTGCTGGCGCGGGTCGAAGGGCGGACAGTTGCCGACCATGCCGACCATGACCTCCCGCCCACGAATGTAGCGCTCGACCAGAATCGGCTGGTGATAACGGACTATCCCCGCCGCCACCTGTGTCCGCAGTGCGTCCGGCGTGGTCACGATGCTGTCGATGGTCACGCCCATGCTGGTGCCTTCACGGTTCGGCTTGACGAACAGCGGAAAGCGCAGTCCGCCGTCCGGCGTCAGAAAATCGGCGCTGATCGGGTCGTCGGCGCGCTCGAAAATCTGGTATTCCGGCGTCGGCAGACCGTGATACGCCGCGATGCGCTTGGTCATCGCCTTATCGAGCGCGATCGCCTGAGACAGCACGCGCGACCCGGTGTAAGGGATGCGCAGCATCTCCAGCAGCGCCGGGATTTGTGCTTCGCGTCCATCTCCGAAATGGCTCTCGGCGATGTTGAAGCAGATGTCGGGATGGTAGGCAGTCAGTTTTTCGATCAGGCTGTGCGGCGGGGTGACCTGCGCCTCGAAATAGTCGGCGCTGTGACCATTGGCACGCAGCGCATCGACGATCGCGCCGACCGACTTGGGCGAGTCGAGATCGTCCCATTGATCGTGAGGGATGCCTTGCCACGTTGGGGCATTGGCTTTGAGATTGGCGAGGACAGCGACGCGCATTTAAGGACGTTCTCCGGTGTGGGGAGCCGGCGGATAGTCGGTCGGCTCATGATAGACATAGACATTGTTCTCGTAATTGCGCACCGTCACGCGCCCCGGCGCCTGACTCAGCACATAGTTGGGCATGACCGGGATTTTGCCGCCGCCGCCGGGCGCATCGATGACGTAGGTCGGCACCGCGTAGCCGCTGGTATGCCCGCGCAAGCCCTCGATGATCTCGATCCCCCGGTTCACAGTGGTGCGGAAGTGTCCGGCACCGGGGACCAGATCGCACTGATACAGGTAGTACGGACGCACGCGCTGCCGGACCAGCGCGTGCACCAGATCGCGCTGTGCCTCCACGCTGTCATTGACGCCCGCCAGCAGCACGCTCTGATTGCCGAGCGGAATCCCGGCATCCGCCAGCAGCGCCAGCGCGCGATTGACCTCTGGCGTCAGCTCTTTGACATGGTTGACATGCACATTGACCCACAGCGGATGAAACTGACGCAGCATCGCGCACAGCGACTCGGTGACGCGCTGCGGCAAAAAGATCGGGACGCGCGAGCCGATGCGCACGATCTCGATATGGGGAATCGCCCGCAAGCGCGTCAGAACCTGTTCCAGGATGCGCGGCGCCAGCATCAATGGATCGCCGCCGCTCAACAGCACGTCGCGCACGGTCGGCGTGCGTTCGAGATAGGCGATCTGCGCGTCGAAGTCCGCCTGGCTGAAATTCAGAGTCGGGCTGCCGACCATGCGGCTGCGTGTGCAGTAGCGGCAGTAGCTGGCGCATTGAGTCGTGACCAGCATCAGCACGCGATCGGGGTAGCGATGCACCAGACCGGGAACGGGACTGTGCCCGTCCTCGCCCAGGCTGTCGGCGCTCATGCCGTCGAACGCTTGCAGTTCGCGTCCCTGAGGGATCACCTGCAGGCGGATCGGGCAGCGCGGATCGTCGGGGTCGATCAGGCTGGCAAAATACGGGGTGATGTCCACGCGAAAAATGCCGTCGGCGGACAAGCCCGCGATCTCGTCGTCGGTCAGGCGGACGATTTGCGCCAGCTCATCGACGCTGTTCAGGCGGTTGGCGAGCTGCCAGCGCCAGTCGTCCCATTCCGCGTCGGGGACGTGCGCCCACAATGCCGGGCGTGGGGTGCGAGCCAGGATCGGCGGGTGAGTGTGTACGGCGTCACTCGTCAGCATGTGTCGGCGCTCCGGGGCTGTATGGGCTTCCTGATAGCGTCATTATAGCCGATATAAAGGGGTTATGTGTGAAATAGAATGTCAAACAATTGCGCAGATGACGTAAACTGCGTATAGTGAGTCTATCGGCACAGGGAGATGATTGATGGTCACGATCTCAAGAACCGATCTGGCACGCAGCACGCGCGAGATCATCGAGCAGGTACGCAAAGGCGAGACCATCATGGTGCAGAGCTATGGCGAAGATCAGATCGTCTTGCTGGACGCGATCGACTATCGGCTGCTCAAGGCGGCTGCGGCTGTGTTCGACGACGCGCCCGGCGGACACCCTGACGCGATGAAAGAAGCCCTTCGCCGCTATCTGGCAAAAGACATCAGCCTGGCAAAAGCCGCTGAACTGCTCGGCACCAACCGATTTGAATTGATGGAGCGCTTTGACCGCTTAGGCATACCGATACGAAATGCCTCAGCGACCATCGAAGAAGCCAGACAAGAAGCGGACGTGGCGCTGTCGCTCATTCCCGCCAAGACATAATGCTTGCCGTTATCGACACGACCGTTCTGAGTAATTTTTCCTGTGTCGATCGACCACATCTATTGTCATTGGCGTTCGAATATCCCGTAACGGTCGAGGCTGTTATGCTCGAGCTGCGAGAAGGAATAGTGTCAGCACGGTTGCCCGACGTTGACTGGGGCTGGACTCGCGGTGGCTGCGCTTACCGAATCGGAAAACCTCCATTCTGACTCGCTACGACTGAATTCAGGTCGGGGGGAGTCAGCTTGTCTTGCGGTGGCGATCGCGCGAGGCGGTATCGTCATTACTGACGACAGCACAGCGCGTAGCGTGGCATCCGCTCTAGGAATCAAAGTATCAGGAACCACAGGCGCATTGTGAGCGCTTGTTGTAAGAGAAGCTTTCTCTTTGACCGAGGCTGATGTGTATTTGCAGGTGATGCGTGTGTATGGGTATCGCAGCCCGATCGCGTCGTTGGTTGAGTTGTCGGATCGCTAGGCGCATTCTTATCGCTGCTGCCAGCATATGATTGCGAATCGATGGCGGGAGCGGCATAATAGCGTGATACCATCACCGCCCCAGGGGACACACGCCGCATGTTCATCTTCATCAGCTACAGCAGCAAAGACCGGGCTTTGGTCGATGAACTCGCCGACGACCTCGATCTGCTGCTTTCTCATGATCATCTGATCATCTGGTACGACCGCGAGCTGAATCGCAGCGGCGGGCATCAATGGTGGGACCTGATCCTGGAGTCGATCCGCCGCTGTGACGTGTTCATCAATGCGTTGAGCGTCCATGTGCTGGCATCCGAGCCGTGCCGCCGTGAATATCAGTATGCGCGCGACCTGAAAAAGCCGATCCTGCCGCTGCTGCTGTCCGATCTCGACATCCGCGATCTGCCGATCGAGCTGCAGGCGGTACAGCTCGTCAGATATCAACAGCGCAGCCGGGATCAGCAGAAGTCGCTCAATATCAGCATCCGCAATCTGCCGCCCGCGCCGCCGCTGCCCGATCCGCTGCCAATAGCGCCCGACGCACCGCTCGATCCGGTCGGAATCATGCGCAGTCGGATCGCCAACCTCACCAGCGACTCCGAGCAGCAGCGGCGGCTCATCCGCGATATCGAGGACATGGGCGAGGAAAAAGGCTTCGCCCAGTCCGTGCGCGATCTGCTGCTGCGTCTGATCGAGCGGGACGATGTGCTGACCGCGCGCAATCTGCGGCTCGCGCAGGATGTGCTGTCGCGGCTGCCTGACCCGCCCGCAGGCAGTAGCGCTGTAGCTGTTTCCGCGCCCGCAGCGCCGTCCACCCCGTCCCGCCCGACGCTGGAGTCGCTGCTGCCCGCGCCCTTTGCGATGGTGCCGATCCCGGCGGGCAAGGTGCGTCTGGTGACTCTGGATGGTTGGGCGGACAATTACGTACCGAAGGGCAAGAATGGTACGGTATTCGATGTGCCGGCGTTCAAAATCGCCCGGTATCCGGTGACCAATGCTCAGTTCAGGAAATTCGTCGATGCCAAGGGCTACGACAATCAATCGTGGTGGACTAGCGATGGCTGGAAGGCGCACGTGGCGGAGGGCTGGACGCAGCCGCGCTATTGGGAGGATGCGCAATACGAGCCCTTCAACCGCCCGGATCACCCGGTCGTCGGGGTGTCGTGGTTCGAGGCGGTGGCATTCTGCCGCTGGTCGAGCGCGGTCACG